>Ga0209542_10000076_pt1 | contig 253364 bp, 260 predicted proteins | sample RifCSPhighO2_01_FD_184028 | JGI IMG/M metagenome (GOLD analysis project Ga0209542, IMG submission 184028) | Soil microbial communities from Rifle, Colorado - Rifle CSP2_plank highO2_0.1 (SPAdes) (version 2) | ecosystem: Environmental > Terrestrial > Deep subsurface > Rock core/Sediment ...
CCGCGATGCGGCAAGGGTCATCAGGGAGAATCAGGGGTGATGAGGAGATATCAGGGGAAGTATTCCCGTGATTCCCCTTGATAGTCCTTGATTTCCCTTGATACCCCTTGGCGGCGTCCAAGCCGCCCGCGCTCACCTGGAAGTACTTCAGGAACAATTCCAGCGTATCCGGGTAGGGGACGAAGTCCGCATCAAACACGACGATGAATTCCGCTCTGGGGTCAGTGGCTTTGAGGGCTTCTTTGAGTGCTCCTCCCTTGAAGCCTGCCCGGGTATCTCTATGGAGAAGCTTGATAAGGGGCGTAGAGCCTAGGGCATAGGGCGTAGCGTCTCCCTCTGTATTCTCTGCTCTCTGCTCTCTGCCCTCTGCCCTTAGCCCTAAGCGCTTAGCATTCCATTCTTCGGCAAACTGCCGAACAATGGCCGTGGTCTCATCCGTACTGTCATCGCAGACGATCACTTCATACCGCTCATAATCGAAGGAGCTGCAGGCTTTAAGGAGTCTCTCCACCACCCGCGGTTCGTTGTAGACGGGGAGATGGATGGAGATGAAGGGATACCGCTCAAGCTTCACCTGGGAGACATCGGGCTCCAATCCTCCTCCCCTCTGCTCTTCGCTCTCTGCCATCCGCCCTCCACCCTCAACCCTCGACCCTAAACCCTCTCCTCTCATCATCCCTATCCCGAACAGCTTCCCCAACCATCCCGTTTTGAATTTGCCTGCCCTGAGCTTTGTCGAAGGGGAAGGTGAAATTTGAAGTGTATGTGGAACTTGTGATTGGTCATTGGTGATTTCTTCCGAAGCTTCTCTTGAAAAGCTCAACACGACTGCCAGGGTGAAGTAGTACTTGAGGGAATAAAGGAAGAAGAGAGTGCCGGAAATAAGCGCCAGGGAGGCAAACACCCATCCCAGAGCTTGGATCGAGTTGGTGGCAGTTCCCAAGAGTCTTCCCCATGCGAAAAGCCCAAAGAAGATAAAGATTGAGAGAAGGATAAACGTGGAGAAACGCCGAAGGAGGAGGACCGCTTGCCTCGCCGAAGTCCTGAGCATATCGAAGGACGGAGGCGGGGCGGGAGCCCGCGTCGGCACGAACTGCTCCCATACTTGCTTGAGCCGATCTTGCCAGGATAGTGCAGGCCGTACCGCCAATGTTACTGGCGTGTGCGCCTGGGCGTAAGCTAATCGCCTTTCAAATGTATTCAAACTATATCGTAACAATATATTCTGTATCGCATGATGACCTATATCCGGTATCTGCGCCTTTAGTCGATGTACGGAAAGCCGGGGTTCCGCAACCACCGCCTCCAGCACTCGCGAAACGACGATTGGAGGCGTCCAGCGCCGATGCAGATCACCAACCGCATACCGATCACCCAAGGATTCAATAAGGAAAGCCTCGCGCAGCTTTGCCTCTTCGTATCGCTGTTTCCAAAAATAGAAAGTCTTCCGACTCACCCGAAATTCCCGACAAGCCTCACCCACGCGCTTTCCTTCTAAGAGCACAGCTTCAATCAACCGCTTTCGACTATTAGGTAAAAGGCGAAAAGCCCGACGCCCCAAAACATCCGTAACCCCCTTCACGGTCTGATGAAGCCGGCTGAACTCCTCACGCTGCGAAGCCGTAGAAAGATCAAGTTCTTTGAGTAAAGTGTGGATGGCGTGATGGCCAATTTCCTTTCCGCAGTTGCGTAGCGCTTGACAGATCTGTCTGCTACTCCACTCGGGGTGGGAAACCACAAAACGAAGGACAAATCGCCGGAACTTGCTCCGACGCTCCCGTGGGTGTTCGGAGCCCATAGGGTAGCGAAACTGAAGGGCCAAGCGACTCCCCCGCCCCCGACGTCCCTCCCACAACCGCTTCCAGCAGTAGAAGGTTTTTCGCGAAATGCCATTCTCCCGGCAAACAAGCGAAACCGGCTTCTTTTCCTCAAGTACAAGCCTCAAGATTCGCTCACGAACATGCGCAGGAAAACGTTTGAAGCGGTGCAATTTGAATGGGGCAGACATCCAAATTCGTCCAATCTTTAACCGATTGAGCTGAGTCTAATGGGCAGTGTTGTTCTCAGGCCTATGTTAAGTGTTACCAACCATGGGTACTCTTGTCAAGTAGCCGAGGGGTTAAAATTCCATGATTTTTCACGGCCGAAAAAAAGTGCAAATTACGGCCAAAAAACCAGACGGAAATATACAGGAGAAGAAAAGCTATAAGCCAGTATAGAATTCAATGCTATAGAGTCTTAGAGAATATAATATAGTGTCTATGAGTGAAGTATCTCCACAACCCGAGAGAAGTCAATTCCAGAGGAAAAGCAAAGCCTAAAGAAGGCTAACTCCCTTCCCTCTTCCACTCAACAACCCCAAGAATCCAAAACAGTCTCCGAATCCAACCAAACAGAGAAAAAATCAAAAAACCAGCTGAATTGAGGAAAGAATGTCCTTCTTTTCAGAAGAGAACACGCTCCAGTCCCCCTAAAACGCCTTCAAGAGAGCTGGGGATACTTTTCTAACTCCTGGGAACGGCAAATAAAGCAGTGCGTCCGCGTGTACCGGAAGCTTACAGCCCGCACCACCAGCTCATAGACAGAAGAAAGACAAAGTGATACTCCGGTAAAAAGAAAGCCAAGCCCGAGGATGTACGACAAAGGCGAAGGAAGCGTTTGGAGCAAATAGTAACCAAGGAGAGCCAACAGTAGAAAAGAACCAGACAGGATACTGTATTTGACGGCCCCAACGAAACCCACCAGAAGGTGATGCCACCAAACGTGATTCCCTGTCAAGAACGCCTTTTCCATCACTCCTATTATCCGCAAGGTTGAATGATGCTGTCAACCAAAGACAACCTGGAAGCTTCAAACAATAAACGAACAAGAAATGTCTCCAAAACATTGGAAGAGGCAAGTATGATAAAACCCTGGATGAAAGAAAACTACTGAAGTGCCTGGTCGATCATGCTTTTGAAGTTTGCAAACGGCATCGCCCCAACCAGAATCTTCCCGTTGATATAAAAGCCCGGTGTCCCCCCGATCCCAAGCTCCTGAGCTAAGGCAACATCCTTCAACACTTGATCTTGATGGGTACCATCCTTAAGACAGGCCGAAAGCTCTCCGCCATTAAGCCCGAGCGAACTCCCAAAGCCAAGGAACGCATCCGTCGGATCTCCGGTCGACCATTCCTCCTGTTTCCCAAACAGGAGATCATGCATTTCCCAATACTTTCCCTGATCCCCGGCGCATCGTGCAAGCTGGGCTGCCGAAGGGGCATTAGGATGATTCGGTAGTGGAAAATCCCGAACGAGATATTTGACCTTGCCCGTCTGAATGTAGTCCTTCTCAATCTGCGGCAGCGTTTCATCGAAATGTCTCTTACAATAGGGACACTGATAATCGGTGAACTCAACGATCGTAACCCGCGCGCCATCTTTACCTTGGGAAACAGCTGACTCGGAGATAACCCTCTGCCACTGTTCTTCGGAAAGAGTCTCTGAAGCCTGTGGCTGTGCCGATCCGACTTGCTGATTTTGCGCTCCTGGTGTCTGTACGGAAGATCCCGCAGGGGATCCCCCCTTCTTAAGCAACTCCACTTGCCCTTGGTACCGTCCCAGCAAAAACACCACTACAATCAGAAGTCCAACAAGCAGAGGCAGAAGTTTTACAGGAATTTTCATAACAGAGTCCCCACTATACGCGACAAGAAAAACCCTGTCAATAAGCGTGAAGAGGAGCGTGTAGGGTTTAGAAATTCCCTTTGCCCTCTGCCCTATGCCCCCTTAGCATCATTGCATCCGCCACCCGTTGCACCGCTAGGATGTACGCCGCCGTGTGGAGGTCAACCTTCTTTTCCTGGGCCAATTCCCAAACAGCCGCAAAGGCAGCCTCCATGATCTCTCCTAATCGTTCAAACACCAATGTTTTTGTCCAATAGTATCCGGACAGATTCTGGACCCATTCAAAATAGGAGGCCGTCACTCCTCCGGCATTCGCGAGGATGTCGGGAACCAGGACGACGCCTTTCTTTCGAAGCACCACGGCAGCGGCTTCCGTCACAGGTCCATTAGCCATCTCAATGATCGCCTTGGCTCGAACCGACTGAACGTTATGGATGCCAATTACTCCCTCCATCGCTGCCGGTACCAGCACATCGACATCAAGTGTCAATAGCTCGTCGTCCGATATCGCCTTTCCATGACGAAGATCACAAACGGACCCGACGCAATAACAGCTGGCGATCTTCCCTTTCTCTTCCTTACAAGCCAGGGTTAGCTGTGGATTCAATCCCTTGGGCACGGATACGGCTCCTTTGCTATCTCCTGCAGCCACAACGGTAAACCCTGCCTTATCCGCAAAGTGGGCAAACCAGTATCCGACATTCCCGAAACCCTGGATTGCGATGGTCGCGTGTCGCTTTTTCAGACCGAGTTTCGCGGCCAGGAGCTTAAGGATAATCGACCCGCCAAATCCGGTTGCCTCTTCTCTCCCTAACGAACCGCCCAATGCTACCGGCTTCCCCGTAATAACTGCGTAAGGGCTTTCATCATTTTGACTTTTGACTTTTGACTTTTGACTTTGAATTTTTTGGTACTCATCCACCATCCAAGCCATAATCTGGGCATTCGTATTCAGATCCGGCGCCGGGACATCCTTCCATGCCCCAAAATAGGGCGCAAACACCCGCATGTAGGCTCGGGAAAGGCGTTCAAGCTCGCCCGATGAAAGGGTCTTGGGATCAACCACAACACCACCCTTCGCCCCGCCGAAAGGGATACCGACCACGGCGCACTTCCAGGTCATCCACAGGGAAAGCGCCTTCATCTCTGCCTCATTCACTTGAGGGTGATAGCGGATCCCTCCCTTAAACGGGCCCCTGGCATCGTTGTGTTGGCTGCGAAATGCGGGGAACTTCCGTATCTTCCCGTCATCCATCTTCACGGATAGCAACTTCCTAATAAATCTTTTCGGAAACTTAAGTTGCTCAACCATGTCCGCCGGAGCATCCAGATACGGCCTCGCTTCCTCAAGCTGTTTGATAGCATCCTGGTATGGATTCTCCATTTATCTCCTAATCTTTGCTAATTTTGAACTTTAAGCTGTCTTCACCAACTCTGCATACTACCCGTCAGGTACTTCTCGACATCAAGTGCAGCCATACACCCCATTCCCGCCGCGGTCACTGCCTGCCGGTATCGAAAATCAACCACATCCCCGGCCCCGAAAACACCCTGAACTGAAGTCATGGTCGGATAGTCCTCAAGCCACGTTTTTTGGGGTATATCGCTCCAGGAAGAAGTCAGTTTGGTCACCAAATAGCCCTTTTGATCAAGTTCGACCTGTCCGTCAAAGATGGATGTCTCCGGAACATGACCAATGGAAATAAATAGTCCGTCAGTCGCAAGTTCCTCCTTTTTACCGGTCTTTGTATCCTCAACGGTAATCGCCTCAAGTTTCTTTTCTCCCGTCACCCCAACCACTTGACTGTTCCAACGTGACTTGACGCGATCTTTATGGCCTTCAAGGACCCGCTCTTGCATGATTTTGGAGGCGCGTAGCGTATCTCTTCGATGAATCAAGGTCACCGACCGGGCATACCGGACAAGAGCTAAAACCTCTTCCATCGCGGCATCCCCGCCGCCAACCACAAAGGTCACCTTATCCTTGAAGAATGCGGCATCGCAAACCGCGCAGGTCGAGACCCCCCGCCCCAAGAGCCGCTCTTCACCGACTCCGAGTAGCCGTGCCCTTGCCCCCGTCGCGATGATAACTGCCTTCCCAAGGTATTCCTTACGCTCATTTCCCTGATCAGTCCAAATCCGAAATGGCTGTTTGGAAAAATCAACGCCTGAAGCGGTCACATCGAAGATTTCTGCCCCAAACCGCTTCGCCTGCTCCCGCATCGAAGCCATGAGTTCAGGTCCTAAAATCCCCCGCTGGAAGCCGGGGTAATTTTCAACCTCGGTCGTCAACATTAATTGGCCTCCGTGCTTTTCCCCTGCAAGCACCACAGGCGAAAGCTTCGCCCGAGCCAGATAGAGACCTGCAGTATATCCTGCCGGGCCCGAACCGATGATGACAACATCGTAAATTCGCATAGCGCGTAGAGCAAAGAGCTTAGCGAAGAGACCTCTTAAAAGAAACTAACTTACGCGACAACATATCTGCTTTTTCGTAAAGATGATGTCTTTCCCTCTCCTTTAAGTATCCTTGCTTTTCGGCAATAAGCAAATGAGATGCTGTTTCAAACAAGCTCTTACGAGCATAATCTAAATAGTTCTTGTTGTCTTTTATCGTAGCTGCCGCTGAACCCTCTGCAATATTCGCAGGGATAGAAACAGCACTCCTCCATATCTGAGCGGTTAAACTGAAGAGCTCGCTTTTCGGCCATAACTTGGTCAAGAGATAAACTTCGCTGACAAAGTCGGCCGCCAGCCTCCAAACATCCAAAGTCTCAAACCGAAACATACTCTTTCCCTACGCTCTCTGCCCTATGCCCTATGCCACTTTCTTGATCAATTCTTCGTACCCGGCCTTTCCACCGAACCCAATCTTCCGCTCCACCTCTTTCCCGTCCTTAAAAAGGATAACGGTCGGAATACTCATCACTCCATGGACGACCGCCTGCCCATTGTTCTCATCCACATTAAGCTTCCCGATCTTAACCTTCCCGGCATACATTTGGGAAAGCTCATCGACAACCGGCGCGGCCATCCGACAGGGCCCGCACCACTCCGCCCAAAAATCCACCAATACAGGCAGAGGGCTCTTCAAAACCTCCTCCTCAAAGTTCTCATCAGTAATAGTGACAGTGGTAACCGCCATATCGAACTTCCTTTCTCGCTCTGCTAACTCTAATCTTAAATCTTTCTCTCAGCTTATCCGAAACAACGTCTGGATCATCCGCGCAAACCGCTCATTTTCTTTCCCTGACCGCGCGCAGCGAATCGCTTCTCCCGAGAGAACCATTTTCCCAACCTCGGCCAAAGCAGACCGTACCGCTCCAATCTGCTGGGAAAGCTCCATACATTCTCGCCGCTCAAGGTACATCTTCCGGATACCGGCGATTTGCCCCTCAATCCTTCGTAGTCGTATCTCAATCGGGTCAGTCATATTGAAAGTTAGTAACTTTTAACTTTTGACTTTAAACTTTTAACTGTTGAAATACTCCCCCCCAGTATATAGCCGAAGCTTCATCCTGTCAAGGAAGAAATAAACCCTATTTCAACCGCCGGTCTAAGGAAATAAACTTCCGCAGCACCCTGGTAAAAAACACATCCGCCCGGGCCATCTTCCTCCGTGCCGAGGAAACCGTCTGCGCGGTCACGTTTAAAGCGCGTATGACCTCCTCGTACTTCCCTTTCCCTTCTATGCGCTTGTAAAGCTCTAATCGCTTCGCAAGCATGGTGAGTTCCTGACGTGTAAAAAATTCCAAAAAAAATGCTTCAGCCTCCTGCCAATTCCCCAAAGATGAGAACGCTAAAAAAAGCTTCTCCAACAACCGTTGTTCCGAATCAAACGAAAGTGGCCTCTTTACACTCACCCTCGCCATAACTCCTCCCGCACATCTAATATATCAGACCACAGAAGTCTGGAGTAAGATCCAATGCGAATTGGCGGGACCGTTCACGGGGCAGGTTTTCTTGGTTACTTCTTTGCCTGAACAAAGAAGTAACTGTCATTCTTGTGTAAAAAAATAAAAGAAAGAATCGTTTAAGAAAGAAGTAACCACGAAGCCAATAACACCAACACCACCCCCAAAGACAGCTTCATCCATTTCTCCGCCCGGTGTTCCCACTCCTTAATCTCAACGATCCGCCTTCCCTTCCACACCACGATGAGGATCACGATAAGGGGAAGGACAAAAAGGAGGTTGTAGTAGAGAAAATAGGCAATAACCAACGGCAAGGAAAAACCGGACTGGGCCAAAATCGTCGCCGTGCCAACATAGAGAGGCAGCGAGCATGGCGTTTCAAGCACGGTCACCAAAACCCCCAGGACGACCACCGCGGGCAACGAAGCCTTCTCAACCAAACTCATAAGCTTCGCTTTGCTTGCCGTGGGAATCCGAAGGTGAATCGGCAAATGCGGCCAAAAGAAGTCTTTGATCTGTATCAGGCCGGCGATCAGCAGCGCCGCCCCGATAGTTTTGTTGAGGGCTGACGAGGCCAAGCTTAAATTGAGCCTTGAAATCGTTTCGTAGAATGCAAGACCAATGACAAGGTACGTCGCAAAAATCGAACCAATGTAAACAGCTCCCGTGATAAGCACCTTCTCCGGTTTCTTGGCAAACACTAAAAGGTACCCCAAAAGCATCACCATCATCCCGATGGCACAAGGGTTAATCCCATCCACCAACCCCGCAATCGTTACCAAGGGAAAGCTTACCAACCCACCTTGGCGTTCAAGGTAACACCCAACCGCCGTGCAATCTCCAATCATGATCCCCCTCGTAAACTACAATCTCTGCATGATAACACATCAGCAGTATTTTTGAGCACCATAGAAACAGTACCCTTGGAATATCGCGTGAAACCCGCCGTAGTCCCGAGCAATGTCGAGGGGCGAAGAAGGGTATCCCTTCATTGATCCCTTGCCAAGAACGGCTTACAATGAACTCGTGAAGAAACCACCCGTGGTATCACAACCCCTTGCTTTTAAAACCCCTCCCGACGACCAACCCTCAGAAGATTTCTTCGAAGAAGCCGCCCTTTCCGGCGAGATAAAACCGCCGAAGAGGAAAATACATAAAGCCGATCTTCTCATTTGGCTTGGGATCGGTATCATGTTTATCCTGTTTCTTGCCACCCGATATTATCGTATGGCCAGGCTGAGTAAGTCCCTATCAATACCACCCTTCTTCCAAGCCACCCCCACTCCCAATCCAACCGCCGACTGGAAAACACATCGAAGTGAAAAGTTTATGGTAGAGCTGAAATACCCTCCCGATTGGGAATTGCACGACAGTACAAATCAAGAAAATCCATATTTACAAATTATAAAACGTGGTCCTTCAGGCTCCGAGCTTGATTGGACCGATGGTTCAGTGCTTAGCATCTCTATGACTGACTCTATTGAAGTCAATCTTGAAAAAGAATTTGTCTTACCTCATGATATCGTCGAAAAAATGAACCCAAAAGTATTTAGCTTCAATGGTTGGCAAGGATATAGACATAGTAAGTTCTTTGATTCTCCTGAAAATCGTCCCGAAAACTATTTTGAAGAGATTATCGCAACAAACACATCGCAGTCTGGAAAGATATTCAGAATCACTTGGTCCCAGATGAATGCCAATAACGGACTGACAGCAGAAAAATATCTTTTCCCGATCCTCTCCAGCTTCAAATTTCTAGACGAAAAGGCTGAAAATGCGAAGTGTGCTCAAGACTCCGATTGTCAGAGCATCTGTGACGTATGCAGAGAAGGAGTCTGTAAGTACCAACTCGGCTGCCATCCGCTGCCCGATGAACTACGTTACGAAGAGACACCAACGATCGAATAGAAACTCTCAGTAGAACCTACTCTCCCTCGAGAACCACCGGATCCCCAAGCTTCACCCCATGCCGCTCGGCCCAACCGCTGTTGACCTCAAGCACCCACGTGGCCGGCAACCAGGTTGAGACCCGGGTCTCCGTACCATCCTCCCCTTCCCCCGGCGCTGGCACTTTGTGGGCAATATCAACCACCTTCCCCTGATTGATAAACAGCATATCCAAAGGAAAGCGCATACCCTTCATCCAAAACGTCCGCCGCACCGACTCATCGGAGACAAATAACATCCCCTCTTCTTCTAAAAGACTCTCCCGACCGGAAAGCCCCTGACTCCATTCCTCCGGCGTCTTCGCCATTTCAACCGCAACCACATTCTCCCCAATCCGCAAACGGCCCATTTCAACAGGCACAATCCTCTCAAACTTACCGAAGCGTATAACTCCGGCTATAATGATCACTATAAAGAGAAGAAGGATAAATAATTTAGTTCCTCTCATACGACCTTTTTCTATTCAATGAGTATAATAATAACCCACCAAGAACAATCGATAAAACACCCATCCCCTGGGCAACATTAATCCCAAAAATAGCCCACTGACTAATCCGTAACACCTCAAGCCCAAATCGACCCGCCCCATACAGTATAAGATACACGAAAAAATAGCTCCCTGCATGCAAGCGGAACCTCTTCCTCCAAATCAAAAACAGAACACCGAAAACGCCAAGCGAATACAGCGATTCGTAGAGGAAAAGGGGATGAAAATGGGTAAAATCCTCAAAACCGGCCATCCGAAACTCGGGCGGGATAAAAAGACCCCAGGGAAGATCAGTCGGTTTCCCGTAGAGCTCCCGATTAAAAAAGTTTCCCCACCTCCCGATCGCCTGCCCAATCGGCAAGCCGAACGCCGCCAGATCAGAAAAAGCTAAAAATCGGTTCCTTACGCATTCAGAAAAGAGCGCGGACGTCTTTTCGTGCAGCGAACTACGGCCAGGCTGAAAGCCTGCCAGGCTTAACAACGAAGAAAGCTTCTCTAACCAAACCTTAGGAAACAAACGAAAAGTATGTCCGCGCTCACGACGGCATAACCACCAGCAAAACATCCACAATCCAAAGATCCCTCCGGCAATCGCCCCAAAAATCCCAAGCCCCCCCGTCCAAAGAGCGGGAATCAGGGCGAGGTGTTCCCGATAGTACTCCCACAGATCGACTACATGATAGATACGCGCCCCAACAATCCCAGGTACCACCACCCACCACAACGATCCCCAAACATCGTTTGGGGATAATTCGAATTTCGAATTTCGAATTTCGAATTTTCGCGCGAAGCGCGAGGCCACCCAAAATCCGACCAGAATCCCCAGTCCTACGAGAAGACCATAGGGGTGAATCATCAGTGAGAAAGTTTCCATTCTGCTTCCTCTATTGTAGCCCAATCAAAAAAAAGGAATCACAAAAGAAGGAGGTTGAGCAGCCCAAATCCACCAGTGAGGATCCACACAAACGTCCGTTGTTCTTCGGGTGAAACCTCTCGGGAAACCATCCAAAACAACCAGGAATTGAGGTGCTGCGGCCGCGTGAGCTGATCGCGCCAGATATCGTAGACGAGGTGAACCATCAACCCGAGCGCAATCCCTTTCCCAAACAATCCCGAGGTTGAGGTGATCGCAAAGAACAGCACGGGAATAAAAACCAACGCAAATACACCATTGCGAAAAGCCAGGTGGTACTGCTCTCCTCGACGAAGGAGAAGAGTTTGGAGTGCTTCCCGAAGTTTCCTTTGTCCCACCAACGAGGAAACCTGTTGCGAAAGCTGCTCGTGCGGCCGAGTGGCGTATACATGGATCACTCGGTCAAGGCCTAGAAGCGCCATTCCGATTGCGCCCCCGACCCAAAGTCCTACAAGATCAAACATCCCCCGAACGCTCCCGGGCCACTCCCACCGAAGAAGCATAAAGACAATCAAATAGACAACTAGCACACGGACATGCTCAGAAATCAACTTACGCATACTATTACTGTAGCACAACTAAACTCCACGCAACAAGAAACCCCGGCAACAAACCAAGTACCCTTTGAGCGGCTTCTTTGTTCTTCATTCCCCTTTGAACGCAGCAATTCAAGACGAGCCGAGCGAAGACCATTAAAAAAGCGACCACTGTTCGACGAGCCTTTAGAGCGAGAAGTTTGGTCGCATAGTCTAAAGGGAGGCGAAGTCCTGAATGACCGTTCAAGGGGCACCCTTTCTTGGTTCCTTCTTTGGGTGAGCAAAGAAGGAACTGCCATTCTTGGGCACACAAAGAAAGTGGCTTTTTTTGGACAAGAGAAGAAACGGCCAGCCATCCCCTTTACCGCCGGACCTCAAAACCCCGAAGTGCCTCTGGTTTCTCCCAAGAAACATCAACCTTGCTCACCTTGGCAGACGGGCTCCCCTCCCAACACCAAGCGATCATTTCGTTGACCGCCGTCTTCTCCCCCTCAAACGCCGCCTCCACCCTTCCATCCGGAAGATTCCGGACCCATCCGGATAGCCCCAATGCCTGTGCCTCCTTCTGGGTATAGGCGCGAAAGAACACGCCTTGAACGAGGCCGGAAATAACAACCTGTGCGCGAACCCGCATAATAATTACCAATAATACAAATCCGACAAATAGTACAAATCAATCTTTATCTATATTCAATTTTTTTCTTTGGCAGAAATAATGATGCTCGACACGATTTTCGCTATTTCTTTCCCTTCTTGGCGGAGTTATTCCACAGACATCTCCCCAAATCCACATGCATCTCATCTCGAAAACTCACTCCCTCAGCCTGCAACCTCCTTCGCTGCTCCGTCGCTCCGTCAAAGACAAAATTCGGCGCCAGTCTGCCGTTTCGGTCCACCACCCGGTGACATGGCACCTTTGGATCGTTATTCGCATGCATTGCATGCCCGACCCTCCGCGCATCCCGTGTACCTAATGCCCTCGCGACCTCGCCATACGTTGTCACTCGGCCTCGCGGAATCTTCTTCACAACCCTGTAAACATCCTTAAAAAAACTCATAGATTCCAAATAAGTGTGTTTATGTTACCCCTTTGAACGCAGCTACTCAAGATGAGACGAGCGAATTCTAATAAGAAGTCATCGACTGTTCGACGAAGTGTTTACCACGAGGAGTTTGATGACATTGATGAGCGAGGCGAAATCCTGAGAGAACGTTCAGTGGGGTGCGCTTCTTTGGTTACTTTCTTGCGCAAACAAGAAAGTAACTTAATCCGCAAACACCTGCACAAACATCTTCCCGTACGTCCCGCCATCAATGACCCCGATTCCGATCCGCTGAAATTCTGGGTCCAGGATATTCCGCCGGTGTCCCTCACTCTGCATCAATCCTTCATGCGCCATCTCAAGGGTCGGTGCGAGTGCCAGATTCTCCCCTGCCACAAGATACATCAGCCCTGCCTCACGCAGACGGTTTCCCACATCTTTCCCTTCTGGACTGACGTGGGAAAAGTACCCCCGCTCAAACATATCCGTAGCGTGGGCTCGGGCGACACCAACGATCGCCGGATCCCACAAGAGAGCCTTGACACCCCGCTCTTCCCGCTCACGATTCACCAACCCAAACATCGCAAGCTCCGTCTTCTCATCAATGCGAAGCGAAGGTTTTGTAACTTCAAACCCGAGTTTAATCCGCTCCGTCCCTTTCGGCTCAACAGTCAGGAAGGAGAGGGTTTCTTGGATCGCCTCGCCGAATACGGCATCGAGCTGTCGCTCAAGCGTACTTGTCCGTCGGACTAGAAAACCCCCGATTCTACTTTCAAAGATCGTCTGTTTAACCTCCGGACGCAGTGGAAGGGAAGTCGCAAGTGTCAACAGTACAGCGCTCACAATCAACCCATTGATGAGCGACGGGAAAAGACCGAGAAGATTCCGCCAAAGTCGGGAGAGCTTCTTTGTAGGAAGTTCCTTGAGAGCCCCAACGAGAACAACGGTGAGGGTTGCGTGGGAGAGAAGATAAACAAACAGAAATCCGATGACGTTTGCGATGCCGCGGGATAACAGAAAAAGCTGGGAAAAGAGCTCGGCAGACCTCGGATAAAAACGGAGAGCGAACACAAATGCCCCGAGAAAGGCGATAAGATCGGCGACCAAAATAAAAAAACCCTCATCCCACGCATCGACAATCCAGATAAAAAGAATAAGCAGAATGAGAAGGTCAACAATATTTCCCTGAAACAGCATAAGGAATAATTGCTATATTGCAAAATGGTTAAATTGTTAAAAAACAATTCAACAATGAGCGAACTGATGTGAGCGGTAACAATATAACAATTTCATTTGTTCTCCTCATACAACGGCTCCCCTTTCTTCAACTTGGTCAATGCCCACATAAAGAGCTTTGCTTTGGAACGCACGTTCCGAGCGTCCTTCACAAACGTCCGCGCCTGCTCGAGGTGGGCACGATTGGATACTTTGGCCAATTTGATGTAGAGGCTCTTATTCCGCTCATCGGAAAGCTCCATCGCTAAGCGATACCCATAATCCTGGAACTCCTGGGTAATATACTTCTTTTTATCCCAGTCGTATTCAAGGAGAAGTTTACCGATTGATTGGAATTTCGCGTCCCGCTTCCTGCCCATATCTGCTCCCGGTGGTATAACTCAGGCAACGTCATTCGCTTACCAACCCGAGAATTCCACCAAACTCCAGAACTACCTGATCAGTCACCTGTTGTATAAGCGCCTGTTCTTCTTCCGTAAACCGCTGCAGGACATACGCCTCTCCGGTCGTCCTCTGCTCTTCCATGCCCTTCGCCCTATGCTCTATGCCGATACGAATATGCCAGAATCCCTCCGAACCCAATTCTCTATAGATCGATTGAAGTCCCTGATGTACTTTCGGCCCTTTCCCAAATTGAATCTTGTACTTCCCAAGCGGAATATCTAAATCATCATGCACGACATAAAGATTAGACTTGGAAACCTTGTAAAACCGAACCAACTTCCCGACAGCCACTCCAGATCGATTCATAAACGTCTGTGGTTTCGCCAATAAAACATCATCTACCTGGAACACCAAGCTCATATACTTTTCATTGATTTTGAATTTTGAATTTTGAAGCGTTGCTGCTAGCTCCTCCACCACCAAAAATCCGACATTGTGTCTGGTGCCAACATATTTCCCTCCCGGATTCCCCAAACCAACGACAAGTTTCATATCACGAAGCAGAAAGTATCCGCTTCACCTCCTCATCGGTCACCTGCCCAAATTCACGATAGAATTGTCCGACGGCAGAAAACCACTCCGGTTTATCAAGACATATCGTGCGATCGGCTAACCGTTCAAGTCTGGTCATGGAATCCCGCGCTCCCGTCGGAACAGCCAGAATGATCTCTTTTGGGCGCTGGGTCCGAAGCCAGGAAAGCGCCGCTTCAAGTGTTGCGCCGGTCGCAACGCCGTCATCAACAACAATCACCACTTTCTCCTTGAGCACTAGGGATCGCCCCTCTCGAAATATCCGAATGTACTCCTGAATTGTCCGGGAAACCCGTCTCATCTCCCTCGGAAGATCTTCCTTCTCGATCCCAAGCTTGGAAAGAAGTTCCTCTTCAAAAATCGGCTTCCCGTCTTCAGCCATCGCCCCTATTGCCAATTCCGCATTGGAAGGTGCCCCAATTTTCTTGGTTACAATAACATCCAAAGGAAGATGAAGTGTTCGGGAAACCTCATATCCGACCACAACTCCCCCACGGGGTACGGCCAATACCAATGCATTCGGATGGTTGGAGTAGGAGAAAAGCTCCCTGGAAAGAAGTCGTCCAGCTTCTTTCCGGTCGCTAAAGACCTTTGCCATGTCGTTTACAGTCCGAATTGCTTTCCCAAACGCTGAATATGCGGACCTAAAACAGGCAGTTCAAACCGCTCGCCTTGATATGCCTTGACAATACAAACCAGCCAAAACACAAACATCAAAAGGCCCCAAAAGGGTAAGACAATCCATCCGACAATCGGAATGACCGTGAGGACAATCCACCCCACTACCCACACCAGCGACAGCCCAATCGATTGCACCGCATGGAAATGGACAAACTCGTCACCCTTACGCATTGCCAACATCACAATCCCGGTGATAAGACCAAGGACATAGGAAAGTGCTGCAGCGGTATTCCTTGGCAGGGTAACGTCTTCTTTTTCCGCCATAATCTCGTCTCACCACCTTTCTAGCACCATAATATATTTCGATAGTCGCAGCCCCGTACTGGAGCCTGATTTTTGAAACGGCTGGACTCGCCTCGATTCGAGTCGAAGCGGGTAAGCGGTTTTCAAAAATTCAAGCGACTAGTTCTGGGGCAAGCACCGTAAAAAATCACAAAGAGTATATTGCTCCAACTCTACCATTCGTCCCTCTGAACATCAAGGTTTGCCCCCGACCCTTACTCCCTATTTATCCTGAGCGGACTTGTCCTGAGTGACCTGTGGAGAGCCAAGCTGAACCAAATCGAAGGAGTCGAAGGACTCCATATTTATGCTGAGCGGAGTCGAAGGACTCCTAAAACAACGACATCTGAGTATCGGGCTCCGAAGCTTCTTCTCCAAAGATCTCAACCTTCCCAAAAACTCCATCGTAGCCAGGGCGGATTGAAATATTACCGTTTCGTACTTTTCGAATCGCCTCCCCTAAACGCTCTCCTTTAAACCGGGCTAATTCCTCAAGGGAAATCTGAAGCAGCACTGCAAACTCGCTTCCGAACTTTGTAACCAAAGAATGGTACTCACTAAGTACAGTATTACTTGATACACCAGAATGATAAACTTCACTTAATATCTCCAGCAGGGGAACAAGCATGACAAAAGGCGGCCGCGTTTCGTCTGACGGATGAGAAAGAGAAGTCACACCAACTGTATCCGACTTCCGCGCGGTCGTTAAAGCGAATAACTCGTGATCGCTTAACTGGTCAACCCTGTACATCACCCCGACCGTCAGCGGTCTCCCGCAGACATGGCAGATAACCCCTCGCTTTCGTGTCTCCTCCGGCGATTGAATAACCCCACAACTGCGATGTCCATCATAATGGTACTTCCCCTCCTCCGGATAGAATTCGATTGTAGAGGCAATCTGAAGCTTCCCCTCGTTCCTCCCCAAAAAACGTTCCGCAATCGCCCAATAAATATCGTTGTATTCAAAATTTGTCATTTGTAATTTGTCATTTGTCATTCCGTTTTTCTCCTGAAAAACGGTGGCCTCTCTTCCCAATTTCGGCCCGGAGTGGGCATCAGAGAATGACACGATCGCCCGCCTTTGAAGCTCGCTGATCCTCCAGTTCATAAGGGGGTCCGAAGAAAGACCGGTTTCCACCGCAAAAATCGATCCCGCCAAGTCCCCGAAACAGTCATCAATGGAGTCAAAGCCACTTTTCGAGCCGTACAGACTAAACCACGGCGTCCACGCATGAGCCGGAATCACAAGACATCGCTGACTGACGGAAAACGCGATTTCTGCAATATCTCTTGCGGAAAGCCCGACAATGGGCCGGCCATCGGAGGCAAGATTACACCCCCGCTTCAAAAGCTCTGCGTTGATCCGCTCTGCTATCGCAAAGTCGGGAGCAAACACAAGGGTATGAACCCTATGCGACTTTCCTCCCTGCGTGTAGATACTCGATATCTCCGCCGAAAGCAAAAACTTCACCTCACCCTGATCTCCTGGTCCCACCGCAACTTTTGACTTTTGACTTTCAACTTTTAACTGATAGATGCCCTCGCTCACCTCCTCAAGTTGACTTTGGATCTCCCGAAACCAAAGCGTATGCATCCAATCTCCAGTGGCAACCAGATCAATACCCTTTCTCCTCGCCCATGACACAATTTCCGAAAGATCCATATTTTTTGAAACTGCCCGGGAATATTTTGAGTGAAGTTGAAGATCGGCGATAAGTTCCACACGTCCTCCAAACGCTGTCTATAGTATCATACAGAAGGAGGCTGGACGATCATGGAAAATAAACCGTTTTTCTCAATCATCATTCCTACCTTAAACGAGGCGACCACCCTCCCGGTCCTCCTAAAAGACCTTACTAATCAGACCTGGAAGGACGTTGAAATCCTGATCGTTGATGCCAACTCGGAAGACAAAACCAACCAGAAAGCGGAATCCTTCCGAAAATATTTCGCTGGCCTCAAAATCATCATCAGCCAACAGCGAAACGTCGCCTACCAACGGAACTTAGGCGCCAAAAACGCGAAAGCAGATTGGATCATCTTCATGGACGCAGACAATCGGATTCCCCCATACTTTCTTCAAGGGGTGAAGTACCGACTTGAGGCTTTAAATCCTGACATCTTGTCAACTTGGATCCAAGCGGAAACAAGCGACACCAAAGACCAAGCGATCGCCACGATCGTGAATCTCTATATTGAGATGCAGAAAACCACGAACAAACCCTCCGTCCTTGAGGCAATGATGTGTTTTAAAAAAGACGTGTTCCTTCGTCTTGGAGGATTTGAAACTTCAAGAAACTGGGGAGAAGGGGGTGAAATCCTCGAGAGGGCACTCCGAAAAAAGTTCCGCTTTGAAGTCGTCAGGGACCCAAAATTCACCTACTCGCTCAGACGCTTACGCGCGCAAGGAACCTTGAAGAGCACCCGTACTGTTGCCAGACTTGAGCTTGCCCGGCTCCTATCAAAAAGGCTTCCGAAACAGAAGTTAAAATTTCTCTACCCAATGGAAGGCGGCGCGTATTTTAAACAGCCCACCGAAAAGCAGGTCTCAAGGTTAAGAAGACTTGTCCAACGACTCTATCGCGGGACACCAGACGATAGAGAGCAGCCAAAGCACTGGTTCCTTGACCGTCTGTTTGGCAAGAAAGCATAACAGTCCTTGAAGAAAAAAAGACGATCCCTCTACAACAGAGTAACGATGTTGGAGAAGAACCGAGACAGGGAAAAACCGCTGATTTTGAAGAATTCAAAGAACACAAATAGGACATAGATTAACAAAAGCAAGACTCCTTCCCATCGCTCAAGCTGGTGCTTCGTGGAAGCAAGCATCCAAAACACCCCGAACACCACGACGAAGGCAACGGTCGCCAGAAGATACGGATGGAAACCCCCGTCAAGCACAATCGGATGGATGAGAGCAGTAATACCGAGAATGACGGTTGAATTAGCCACTACACTCCCCAGGAGATTCCCGTAGACCATCGCGGCTTGATGATTTCTGACGGCTTCAACTTCAAAGGCAAATTCCGGCAATGTTGTCCCGATGGCTAAGAAAACGATGCCCATAAGAATAACAGGAATGCCTAACAACTCTGCAAGGTTGGTAGACGTCCGAACCAAAAGATCCCCGGAAAGCATGAGAATAAAAAGCCAAAAGACAAGCCAAACAAGATGCTTCCTGGTCCGCTTTTGGTTGAGCTTAAGAAGAATCCGATGCCAGAAAGGGCCCAAAGCATCCTGGTGTGATGCAAGATGCTCCGTCTTGCCGCGGAGGATCGTCATCGAATACCAAAGATAGACAACAAGTAAGATCAGCGCGTCGATTCGGGAGAGCGAGTTATCGACTAACAGAAGTAAAGGCAGGCTACCGGCCAGAAAAACCAGGAGCAGCTCGCGCCGTAAAAAATCGCCAACCACACGGATGGAGCCCCCCAGAACCGCCGCACCCCCCACGACCAATGAAATATTCGAAATGTTACTCCCCAACACGTTCCCCAGGGAAAGGGACGGTCTTCCCTCGATAGCAGAGGCAATACCGACCACAAGCTCCGGGAGGCTCGTTGCAAACGCCACGAGGAATGCCGTAAGTCCAAAAGCGCTTAGCTTGGTCATCTGTGAGAGTACCCGAAGTTCGGAAACAAGGTGGTCTGTCGCCCGAACAAGAAGGTAACCAAACAAAGCAATCAAAAGAAAATAAAGAAGAATCACGATCCTCCATGAATTACGTAATCCGCTCTGTCAAGGGAGTTGTAAGCCGCCTTTTTGAGAAAATCCATTTCGTACATTCAATAATCACAATAACTATCAACGCCTCAAGGAAAACCCACAGCCATTCGAAAGGAGTGAGTGGCCTAGTCATCAGCAAACTCTGGAAAAACGGAATATAGAGCGCCGTGAGTTGGAAGAGGAACCCTCCGAGAACAGCAAGAAGAAGCCATGGGTTTGAGAAAAATTTGGTCTGCCAAATGGGCGATCGCAAAGAACGTGCAGAAAATACATAGATTAATGAGTTTGCTCCGAGCATCGAGAATGCAACAGTGCGGGCGGAATAAACATCTCCAGAGGTTCGCCAGAACCAGTAAAAAGCGATAAGCGTAACAACACCGGTAACTGCAGAAATGAGGAGGATGAGAAGCTTGATTTCCGAGTTGACCAACGGTTCACGCGGGTCTCTGGGCCTCTGCCGCATCAAATCTCCTTCCCTCGGCTCGACGGTCAAAGCTAAGTTAGGAAAGCCATCACTGATAAGGTTTATCCAAAGAATCTGTGCCGCAGTCAAAGGCAAAGGGATTCGCAGAAGGAGTGATCCCATCACGAGCGTCACCTCTGAAAAGCTGTCGGAAAGAAGGTAAAGAATCACCTTCCGCAGATTCTCAAATATCCCTCTCCCCTCCTCGACCGCAGCGGCGATTGTCGAAAAGTTGTTGTCTAAAAGAACCATATCCGCGGTCTCCTTTGCCACGTCAGTTGCCCCGGAAACCACAATCCCCACATCGGCACGTTTGAGCGCAGGCGCATCGTTTACTCCGTCACCGGTCATCGCAACTACCTCCCCATTCGCCTGTAAGGCCTCAACGATTGAAAGTTTCTGCACGGGATCAATACGAGAAAATAGGACGATATCCCGAACACGACCTCGAAGTTCGTCCAAAGACAGCGTTTCAAGCTCCGATCCCTCCATAACCAAAGGAAAACGCGCTCGAAGCTTGTCTTTTTGAGTAAGCAGTCCGAGCTGCTCTAAAACCGCCTCCGCCGTAGCCCGATGATCACCAGTGATGACTTTAACCGTAATACCGGCTTTCTTGGCCTCAGCAAACGCTTCGCTCACCCCTGCCCGTATCGGATCCTCATGAACAACAATACCAACCCAGGTTAAGCCGCTCCGGACACTCTTCTTCGTCAACTTCCGCTCTCCATCTTTTCTCGGACGGACGGCAAAACCAACGATCCTTAGACCCTTCAAGCCGTACTGTTCAAACTTACGCATCCACCGGTGTTTGGTCGATCCCGGCATGCTGCAGAAAGACAACACCACTTCCGGTGCACCCATCACAAACACACGCCCGTCATAGAGTTTCGCCGTAAATTTCTCCGTTGGCGAAAACGGAATGGCATCAACCCGCTCAGAAGCCTCAGCAATATGGGAAGGATCGACATTTTTCCGTTCTCGCACCCAATCCCAAATTGCAATTTCCAAAGGATCACGCTGGTCATTTGCCAAAACCGCAGCCTGAATCCCTACCTCCTCATCGACGAACTCAGCCTTCGTCACTCGCATCACGCCTTCGGTCAAAGTTCCGGTTTTATCGACACAAATGACGGTCACACTTCCCAAGGTTTCTGCTGCCATGAGCTTTCGAACCAAGGCCTTACGTCGTAAGATCCGTTGCATCCCGATTGCAAGGATGGCCGTCAGAGAAACAGCCATTCCTTCAGGAATCGCTGCAACGGCAATTGCAACAGAAGTGGTAAATATGGAAAGGAAAGATTCGCCGACCAGGAGACCGGTCGCAAAGATCACAAAAGCGGTAATCCCGACAAAGACAGCCAGTTGATTGGAAAAGCGATCAATGCGTTTCTGAAGCGGAGTTGGCTCCTGAACCGTTTCCTCCAAAGACCGAGCAATCTTTCCGACCTCCGTTTTGTTACCGGTAACCACAACCAAGATTGTTGCCGTTCCGGAAGAAACAATGGTTCCGGCAAAAACCCTCTCCTCACGCACCAACCCCTTCCACCGCTCCTGCAAATCCTCCACATCCTCCCCATCAAAATCTTTCAACCGCGTTCTCCTCTTTAAAACAGGCACCGATTCCCCCGTGAGGATCGCCTCCGTAACGGTAAAGTCATCCTCTTCGGCAACAACGCCGTCTGCAGGAATCCGATCGCCCAGCCCGACAAAACAAATATCCCCCGGGACGATGTCGGGAGCTTCAACCGTCTGCCGTCTTCCCTCTCGTATCACGATCGCTTTCGGGGTCAGGATCGCACGCAGAGCAGCGAGTGCCCGTTGAGCCTTCCGTTCCTGATAGAACCCGAGGATTGTATTCACCCCGACCGCAAGGCTTATCACCCCGGTATCCACGAAATCACCAAGAAGAGAAGTAATAAACGCGGCAAAAATGAGGATGTAGATGAGCGGAGAACGGAACTGTGACCAAAGCAGGGTAAGTTCCCCGACCTCCTTGTGGTGGTCGATCATGTTAGGACCAAACCGACTCAGACGCTGGCGAACCTCAACTTCCCGCAGTCCCTGTTTGAAAAACAGCCCGAAGCCTTTCTTATCCTTCACCATAATTCTCCCCGCCCACTTCTCTCTTTTCTATTCATTACGAATCTCACACCTACAAACTTCCAAAGGAGAGCGCGGAACAAATTTCGCAGGTCGCATCGGCCAGTCCGCCAGCTGGCGGACTGGCTAGCATCCCGAACACGAAAAGCCGACCAAAACCGAACCTTGTGCGACCAAGAAATTTCCGTTAAACGATCTCCGCAAACACCCCAATCCCTACTTGCCCTGCAACTGGTAAAGCGTGCTCACTTCTGCCATTGTCGTTGCCTGCCCGGGACCTTTATCATCGCGGAAGCGTACGAGCCTTGGAAACCGCAAAGCGAGCCCGGCGGAGTGTACCGGAGAGCGAGTGATGTTATCAGCCGCAATCTCAACCACAAGTGAAGGACGGGTCCAAATATCTGGCGCAAGAGTCTTCCCGATGTCTCCGTACTCCTTCGGCTTATCCGAAACAGCCAAACGATCAGCCCGAAGCCTCAGCTCTTTCCATTGTTCATCCGAAAGTCCGGTACCGATTTTGGAAATGGTGACAAAGTGCCCGCCTTTCGGAATCCCAACCAAAAAACCTCCGATGCCAAAACTCGCCCTTTTCCCCCGACCGCGATAATAGCCCATCACGACGCAATCTAACGTATCGGAAAGCCCGGCAGTTCTCTCCTCAGCTTCCTTGTACTTCACCCAACTCCACCCACGTCTGCCCGGAGAGTATGGGGCGTTCCACTTTTTAACCACCGCTCCTTCTAGCCCCGCCGTAAGTTGCTTGGCATGAAACTGACGAAGCACGTTCGGATCTTCGGTCACGATGCGCTCGGTCTTCATTAACACTTTCCCTCCAGCAAGAGTCTGCTCAAGAAGGGCGGCCCGATTGGAAAGAGGCAGATGAAGGAGGCTCCTTCCGTCCTTATAAAGAATGTCAAAAACGAAAAACCGCAAAGGGACTTTCGCTGCTGCTTCGAGAATCGCGTGCTTCCGCTTTCTGGTGATGATCTCTTGAAACGGGAGAATTTTACCGGAAGAAGTATCATACGAAACGGCCTCACTATCCAAAATAACTTCACGGGCAGACAGATCAGCGGTAATCCTCCCAAGCTCCGGAAACATAAACGACACTTCCTCCAAATTCCGCGTAAACGCCCTCAAGAACACTCCCTTCGCTTTGCCCTTTGCGCTTTGCCCTTTGCGCTTTGCCCAGTGTATCTGCACCCGCTGTCCGTCGTATTTTGGTTCCACCGCCACCCTGCCCATTTTCGCAATCATTTCTTGAGGAGATTTTAGCCGCTGGCAGAGTGCCGGCATAACGGGAACACCGAGCTTCGCCGCAATACCCGAAAGGCCTGAAACGCCCTTTTTCTTAAAAAGCGCCGCAATCGCTCCGATATCAGCCCGCACGAAATAGGCCTGCTCAAGCCGCGGCCGCAAAGTTTTCGTTCCCGTCTTCATCCACGAAAGCGCGTCCAAAATAGTCACATCCGAAAACCCCAGTCGAAGTCGACCCAACACCATCCGGACAACATATTTGCAGCTTACTGAATCGAGTTCATGAAGAAGCAAAACAAGTCCTTCTATCTTCCGCTGTTGACTCCCCTCCCCGTTTTCTTCCGCAATCTTCCGCAATCTCCCATAGACCTCTAACATGGACAGTTTTGAGCTTCGAGTTGTAGCTATAACTTTTAACTTTTCACTTTTAACTTTTAACTTTTCTGCCACTTCCCCCAAATCCCCGACCTCCTTATACGTTTCCCTGACCCGATCTTCAGAAACGTTAAAAGCCTGCCCGATCACCCGAATGATCATCTTTTCTGCCAGCTGAAATTCTAATGGCTCGTAAAGCGGCGCCAATCTTCCCAAGGAAAGATAACAGAGAATAGCAATTTCCGTACTGGAAGCAGAGGAAAATAAATCAGCCAGAACCTCAGTGATTGCAAGTCGTGAGGTTATCCCTTCGAGTTTGGCAAAAAAGGAAGACAGTGTTGCAAAAGTCATGACCCTAAACCCTCTACCCTAAACCCTCTACCCTCATTCAATTTAAATCTGCCGCAAAACGATATACGCGAGAATAACAACAACGATAAACAGGGACCCAAATATCAAGCTTAACCATCCTCCTAAATCACTCTTAACAAGTTTGTGCAAGCCCTCCCCGATAAGGGTAAACCCAAACAGGCTTGGAATAATAAGGACCATATAAAGTAACTGAGGATCAGAAAAATCAATCATCCGCCTCCGCTGTTTATGGACGCCTTCGTGCTACGCTGCCAACACGTAGAACGAACCCTTCGTTACCCCACGCCTTTTAATGACTCTTTTTCGAATGAGATCGTTAAAATCACGAATGAGGGTATCTCTCGAAACCTTCGGCAAAAGCCGGCGAGCGATCCCTACGGTTAACCGTCCTTCGTTGGCTTGCATCGCTTCCAAAAGGGCAATTTGGCGCTCGGAAAGCGCCACCTGCCTTCCCCCAAGCTCTCCCTTTAAACGCAAGTCCTGCGAAAGCTTGAGAACCTGAGTTTTTACGCGCGAAAGCTCTGCGGCCAACCCCAGTGTGAAGTATTCAAGCCAAGGGGTCAAGTCATACCCCCCGCGTGCGACGTGCTGCAAAGCGGTGTAGTATTCACTGCTTTGGCGATCAAAATATTCCTCAATCGAAAAAAACCGCTTGACATCGTAGCCTTCTCGCAAAAGAACCAAAAGAGCAAAGGCACGCGCCGTACGACCGTTACCATCGGTGAATGGATGAATCCGCACGAGTTCATAATGAACCACGCCTGCCTTAAGAACCGCATGGTGTCCCTTTGTTTCCGCGCTATTGAGCCAGGAAAAAAGGTCCGCCATCTGATACGGGACTTCCACGGCCGGGGGTGGTCGAAAGGTTACCGCGAGCGTTGCAGCATCCTTCACCACCACCTGAACCGTACGGTACGCCCCCCCTACTTCGGGCGGAAGAATCCGATCAACGGTCGTCGCATGGATCTTCTTAAGGATAGCTTCCGTGTATGTAGTAAAAGAAGTATCCTCTGAGATCGAGTCAAGATAACCCATCACATTTCGATAATTAATGACTTCTTGGATATCACGGTCGCGTGCCACGATCTCTGCTTTTGAGGCAGCCATCCAAGGCTCGTCTACCGGAGAGTACACGGCAACCAAACGTTCTGCCTCCGCCCGCGACAATGGATTTCCTTCAAGATGCGTTCCGTGGTGAACTGTTCTAACCAGTGCATCGGTGCGGAATCTTGCTTCCCATGCCGGAACCAATGCAGCGTTCTCAATGACTTCCCTCGCCGCCTCGATGTGTCCGATGTTGGAAAGAATCGCCGTTGTTATGGTATAGTTTGGGGAGAACATCGCCGTAATTGTTGCATATACTGCATCAATTGACAATACCAAGAAAAGCTCCGGGATCACAACCCATGGCAATAAACCAAAAATTCACTCGCGACACTAAAAATCTCCCCCAAGAAATCGTGAAGCAGATGTTAACGCTCGCAACTTCTGGATTTGGCCTCGTTGCAGCGTTAGCATGGAACGAATTCATCAAAGAGGCGATACAAGTCTACATCAAGCCCTACGTCCCGAAAGGATCAACGGTTGTGTCGCTTTTTATCTACGCCATGATTGTAACAAGCCTTGCTGTTATGGTGACACTTCAATTAACTAAATTAAAAGCAAGACTTGAACGGGATGAAGGCTTGACGAAAAAGAAAGTCTAAACTTGGGCAGACGTTACCGATGCCGTCTTCAGGAAAGCGGAACTTCTGAAATCTTTTGGTATTCCGATCCTTGAGGATGAAGAATGCTTTGATAGATAACCACCCGATCGATCAAAGAAAGTTCGGAGAACGCACCAACATCAAGCTTCTGAAGTTGTCTTCCAAGTTCCTTCTGGGCTCGAAACCGAACATCCGTCTGCATCCTCCCAATCGTCAAGTGGGGCGCCCAACCCCGTTTTTCATCGGGAAATCCTCTACTTACTAACGCTCCTGCAACTTGTCTCCGCAATCGAACCAACTCCTGCTGATCCCCCTTAATACCCAACCAAACAACCCGAGGCTTAAGGTAATCCGGAAACACTCCAAGATAACCCAAGCGAATCGAAAAGGGCACAATACTCTTCGCCCCCTCCGTAACCGCCTCAACAACCCGCGAAACCATGTCTTCTTCAGTCCACCCCACAAAGAAAAGCGTAAGATGAAGTTTTTCCGGTTTCTCCCATCGAACCAACCACCGCTTTGAGGAGAGCTTCTGAATCAAACGTTCAAGCTCCCTCCTCGCTCTCTCGCCCAAATCAACCGCCACAAACACTCGAATCATAAATCAATACGCCAACACTTCCTTCATCACCGCTGGAACTTCCGCCACTAAATCACCCGCATTAAAGTACGGTCCGACACGCCGAAACAACCGATCCCCCGCTTGCTTGTTGATAAAGCTCCCCGCCTTCGCCGCCAAAAACGCCTCGTCCTTACAATACAGCGCACCGACCAGTCCCGCCAACACATCTCCCGTTCCTCCTTTCGTCATCCCCTCATTCCCCCCTTCCACTACCACACACTCCTCTCCCCAACAAATAATATCTTTTTTCCCCTTCAACAACACCGTCACTCCCCCAAGATATTTGGAAACCTCCCCAACCAAATGGGCCAACTGTCCATCGTTAATTTTTAATTTTGAACTGTAATTTTGCTTGCCCTGAGCGAACTTGTCCTGAGCCTCGTCGAAGGAGTCGAAGGGAACTTTAAATATTAAACTTTTAATTTTACTCAGCAGTCTCCGAAACTCTCCCCCATGCGGCGTAACGATCATGTTATCATTGAAAAGTCCCGGATCAACTTCCTGCAATGCCCCTCCGTCAATCACCCACCGCTTACCGGGAAACTTCTGCAAAAGCCCGTTTACGATCTCCTCCGTAGGTTGCTCCCCTACCTCCAATCCCTCCCTTCGCGGCATCCCCGGCCCGATCACCACACAATCATCTTCCAAAATATATTCTTCAACCCTCTCCCACGGCACCACAATCCCGTTCCAAAACTTCTCCTTCGTTCTCTTCCGCACAAGGTCATTATTTTCCATTGCCGGCGAAGAGAAATGAACCAAGTCAACAATCCGACTTGCCACATCCGCGGTCCAAAAGATCGAAGAATGAAAAAGCTTGCTCCCTCCGATAACCAGAAGCCTCCCATTCTGACCCTTATGGGAATCTGCTGGAGGACGGTAAAGTCCCTGAAGATCTGCTGGTCCAATAGTTTTCATGACAACTTCAAAAAAACCGCTTCTCCCCCCATTATACCCCAAGGCCATTCTCTGGCCGCCTTTGGTATAATTCACGCCATGCATCGCCAAGAAGCGCCGGAAACATCATTCTCACCCCTTGAGGCGTTTAGCGACACCCTCTCCCGCTATGCGCAACTCATTGGTCACACCGACCCGCTTTCCCCTTCCGAGGCAGCAACTCTCATCGCAAAACATTCGGGAACGTCAAGCTTGCCAGAAAAAACCACGGTCTCGAATAATATGAAACATCTCCTCCACGTTCTTCATGAGGAGGATGCGCAGATTCCCCCGGATGTTGTCATGTTCGCGCTTGACAGAGAAATGGACAAAGCAGAAATGCGAAGTCGCTTCGGATGGAAAGAAGTCACACTCCCCCAAGCCGCACGGGTTCTGGCAGTTCTTGGCGAACCGGTTGATCCGGGTCCTGCCTCCCAAATGGAAGCCAGACTGAAAGCGGCGTACCCTACCATATCCCAGTTGTTTCGCAGAAAGGCAAATAACACGGAACCGTCCATCCCGGCTCGATTCTTTCTCGAATTATTCGCGACCATTCTTCCGGACGAACAAGAACGAGCCCTCGTTGAGGCTGGGATAAGAAAATACGGTTTTAGCCCAACAGAATATGCCTGCCTCTACCTTACCGCTCGAGGAAAAACGAATGAAGAAATCACTGAAATCCTAGAATTCAAGTGGCAAAACGTAAAAAATCATGAACACAACCTGCTTGAAAAAATTTGGGAAACAGGAAACACCGCCGTATACGACAGAACTCAACTCAGCCAGGTCGCCGTCCAAGAAGGCCTCGTCCCGTATTCCCTGCTGGTCAATTTGCCTGAGGCCGGAAAAACCGGAAATCTTGGGTTGCTCTCACCCAGAGAAGCAGAAGTGCTCCAGTTCATCACCATCGGTTTAGCCAACAAACAAATCGCTCAACAATTGGTAATCTCGTCCCAAACCGTTAAAAATCATGTCACTGCAATCCTCGACAAACTCGAATGCCAAAACCGCACCGCCGCATCGCTTATCTGGCACATCGCCGCGCGTACCGGGCAACCAGAATTGAGGAAAAACAATGGAAGACCCTAGTCTTTCTGGCTTTGGTGAAGCTCCACAACCTCAATCCCCTTTGTCTGTCCAACCAGGTGAAGATCGGTCGTGGTCATAATCGTCTGCTGATGCGGAAGAATTCTTAACACCAAGGCCCGATGGTCATGATCAAGCTCCGACAGGATATCATCTAAAAGAAGTACCGGCCGTTCCCCGATTGTCTGTGACACATAGGAAAGCTCCGCAAGCTTCAACCACAGTACTGCCAATCGCTGCTCTCCTCTTGAACCATACAGCGCAAGATCCCGACCTCTACTTGTTACTTGTCTCTTGTCACTTGTTACTATCTGAAAGTCATCTTTATGCGGCCCAACCAAGGTATATCCGACCGCCACTTCCTGCTCAGCGTACTGCAAAAGTCTACTCGCAGAAACAACGGAGCTGTCGTAGGTCACCCGAAAGGAATCAATCTCTGCATCAAAACGGTTGATCGCTTCAACAAATGCCATTCGCTTTTGCGTCAAGACTTGGCCGTGTTTGATAATCAGCTGGTCCCAGAAGGCAAGGTGGGTTCGCGCAGTCCCTTCCTCCCGAATGGCATCGAGTAGCCTATTGCGTCGCACCAATGCCTTCTCGTAGGAAACCAAGCTCCGCCGATACTCGCGATCAATCTGCGATAAAACCACATCCAAGAAAGCCCGTCGTACGGATGGACTGCCGAGGATAAGCTCCAAATCTTCAGGCCGGAATACCACGACGACCAACCGCCCGACATAATCGGAATAACGCTTGGGAACTTCATCGATGCGATAGCGTCGTTTTGCAACCCGTTTTCCCTGAAGTTCCCCTCTTGTCAAAAGCACCTCAAGCTCAACCGAAGGGCCGGTATCGCCATCAGTCGCGGGTAATAATTGCTCAACCTTGCCTGTCACACGCGCCAACTCCTTGGTAAAAAGGATCATCTCCTCGGTCTTCTGTGCCCGAAAACTCCGCCCCGTGGCTAAAAGAGAGATTGCCTCCAAAACATTGGTCTTCCCCATGGCATTATTCCCTACAAGAAGGGTAGTGTTCGTTCCGAAACGAAAGGTCTTCCTTTCGTAACTGCGGAAGTTTTCTAAGGTAAGCGACAAGAGCTGCATAGTGGAGAAATATAGGAAACGGAAAGCCAAAAACTGTTAAAAGCCTTGAAATGATGAGGTGTAATTTTGAATTTTTAACTGCAATTTTTAACTTTTAATTTTGAATTTTAAACTTATCTCTGGCACGTTGTGCAGAAGTACGTCCCTCTCCCTCCCATCATCGTTTTCTTGATAGTGCCGGAGCAGCCTTCCCGTAGGCATCGCTTCCCTTCCCGATCATACACCATATAGTGCTCCTGATATTGTCCTTTTCGGCCCAACACATCCCGGTACGCATTCGTACTCGATCCCCCATACTTCATTCCCTCCTCAAAAACCCTAAGGGTACACTCAAAAAGCACCTTTGCCTCTGAAGAAGCAAGCTGACGAGCTTTTCTGTCCGGCCGGATCTTCGCGCAAAACAGTGATTCATTCGCGTAAATGTTCCCCACGCCGGAAATCCGTTCCTGATCCATCAAAAGAAGTTTTACCGGCCGACCGATTTTGCGCAATATCGCCTCAAACTGCTGCGCATTGAGGGTCTTGCCCGGCTCAGGTCCTAATTTGGCCACAAACGGAAGCCTGTTAACCTCCGAAGTCTTGACCGCCTGTACCCATCCGAATCGCCGAATATCATTGAAATAGAGCTTATCGCCGCCCCGGAAAGTAAATACCACATGGGTATGCTTGCCTGGAAGTGTAGTTAAATCCTCGTCAACCTTAAGATGCGCCGGCTGTTTCTTCCCTCGATAAATAAGCCTGCCAGTCATCTTAAGGTGAATAGCCAAACTAAAAGCGTTCGAAAGATCGATACAAAGCATCTTGCCAAACCGCCGTACACCAAGAACCCTCCCGCCGATCACCCGCTTTAAGTCCGATCGGGTGACCTTTGGGGTGATCACTTCAACAGCAGTAATGGTTGAATCTGAAATGTAACGGGAGAGTCCACGACCAAGGAGTTCAACCTCCGGGAGTTCAGGCATAGGGGGAAAGTCGGGCCAAACGTGCGTGCCGTTTTGCTTGAATCATTCGCCAACTCTGGAGGGTCCCAATCCAAATAGGCAGCCAAGAAAAATTCTTCTTCATGCGGTAGTTATGGAACGCATCGGTCGAAAGATGCGTCCAGTACCCAAATGCCCACACCCACGTCAGCGGTGTGTAATAGACCAAAACGGTGAAGATAATCCCGAATTCCAAAGTATGGAAAAGGTAAAACCGCTGCCTTCGGTTATCCCAATCTTTTCTGACAAGCTTCGAGACCTTTCTGTAAGAAAGGGTCCGTTCCATAAAGATATGGTAGAGAAAGTGATCTGCGTCGATGAGAAAGCTTGCAATGACCGCAGGGGAAAGTGTTGAAAAAAGAACCGGAAGACCGGCAATCTTCAGAGCTGCAACGCCTAAGATCGTATTCGCCACCGCATGCCGTCTGTAATGCATAAATTGAAGCCTCCCCGGCTTAAAAGGCCAATGTTTCCTTCAATGGTTAGGCTGAAACCCCGTACCGACCAGTCTGATCCAGTCTGACTGGGCAACCACGTTTGACGCGGCTGGTCTGGTACTGGGGTAAAGTATACCAGTTATAGAGGAAAGCGACTACACGACCTTCCCTTTCGTCACGCACTGCTCCACAAATTCCCTCATCTCCCGCTTGAAGCGCTCCTTAGAAAACCTCTGCGCCTCTTTCTGTATCTCTTCAACTTTAAACTTTTCACTTTGAACTTTGAACTTTCTTATCGCCCCAACCAACCCCTCAACGGTATAGTCATCGAAAAAGACACCGGTCTTACCCTCGACAACCGACTCAACGTACCCTCCGCCGCGATAGGCCACCACCGGCGTCCCGTAGGCCATCGCTTCAACCGGCGTAATTCCAAAATCCTCGTCCTCTGCCGTGGCAAGAAATGCCCGAGCTCCGGCGTACAGCTCGGCCAAACGCTCATCGGCTACTTCCCCGAGAAACTCAATAGTATCCCCTGCCATCTGCCGTAAACGCCTTCCCGCCGACCCCCACCCTGCCGGTTTGCCGACGATCTTCAGGGATATACGCATCCGGTTCGCGGCTTCGACGGCAAGCTCCAGCCCCTTCCCACCCACAATCCTCGAAACAACCAGATAATAGTCTCTACCATCTTGTTTCTTGTTTCTTGTTACATGTTTCTGTATCTCAACCGGCGGATAAATCACCGTTGCCTCTTTGCGGTAGAACTTCTCAATCCGCTTCGCAACATTCTTCGAATTCGCTACAAAAAAATCCACTCGTTGGGCCGCCCGAAAATCGTACATTCTCAGGAAATGTCCGACAATCATCCCGTACACCCGCACCGGCCAATATCGGCGCCACTCAACCGAAGTTTGATACCCGTAGAGGTACCTTGGTGGCGTGTGGCAGTAACAAACCTCAACCGTATTCGGCCCCCTTCGAAATCCTTTCGTGATATACCAGTTTGCACTTGAGATCACAACATCATAGTTTGAATAATTAAACTGCCTCCATACCAAAGGGGAAAGAAACCGTAAAGGGCTGGCAAGTCGCGAGGCAAAGGGAATCCAATGGAACCAAGAAACTCGAATATCTTTATCTCGGAAGCGCTCCCAAGCGGAAGAGTTTCGTAAGTAGTACGCCGTATAAATCGGCGCTTCCTGCCAGATTTCACTCAAGGCCAGAAGTACCCGCTCCGCCCCACCAAATTCATGAAGATAGTCATGAACCAGTGCAACACGCAACGTATCTCTCATTACTCCTTACTCCTTACACCTCCCTAAAACATCTCCTCCTGCACCATCTGCTCAAACGAATCGTCAGGAAGACGGGGGATTAAGGTGGTAAATTCGAGCGCTCGGAACTTCTCGACAGCCTTTTCCTTATCGTAATCCGAAACAACACACTTCCCAAGATCAAGCACGATGGGAGCATCGGTCGCAATCGTAGCAAGCTTCATGGAAAGATGAGCAGACTCCTTTCCATCGGCCAATTTCTGAAACACCGCTTCACCAAATTTCGTTTTGATTTCTTTAAGGTGGTGATAAACCCTGCCCAAGTCACCGTAGGTTTGAATAAGCGTTGTTGCTGTCTTTGGTCCGATGCCCTTTACCCCGGGAATTTCATCTGATGAATCTCCGGCAAGTGCTTTAAAATCGGTCAGCTGCTGCGGAGTCAGCCCATACCGCTCCATCACGACATCGACATCCCAAAGCGTTGCTGCCTGTTTTCCCCTTCCGGGAGTGTAGACCACCACGCGTTTCCCCTCCACGAGTTGCAGAGCATCGCGATCCCCTGTTACAATCACAACTTCAATATCATTTTTTTTCCCTCTGCCTTTCACCCTTTGCCCTTTGCCGTGAGCCGCTTGTTTCACGAGCGTTGCAATCACATCATCCGCTTCATACCCTTCCAGCGAAAAAATTGGGATATTGAGGATCGACACGATCTCCCAAACCCGTTCCTGTTGACTCGCAAGGTCGGCCGGCATCTCTGGCCGATGGGCCTTATAGCCCTTGTACTCCACATGGCGAAAGGTCGGTTTGTCCCGATCGAAGCAAACCACAAGGTGGGAAGGCGAAAGCTCGCGAATGACAGAAAGAAGAATGTTGGTAAATCCATAGACGGCGTTAATCAATTCCCCTTTTCTCGTCGTCAGGGGCGGGTACGCATGAAAGGCCCGGAATAGCACCGAATGTCCATCAATCAGAACCAGTCGCTTTTGTTGATCGGATTTTCCTCGATTCATAAAGGTAATTCTATCACAAGCCCCCAGAGGAAAAAGAAAACCTCCGCTTCTCTCGGAGGCTCAAGTATTGCCGAAAATCTCCATTTCTTATTTAATCCTGAGCGAACGCGTCTTGAGTGACCTGTGGTGAGCGAAGTCGAACCAAATCGAAGGAGTCGAAGGACTATTCACCCTGATCCGCCAACCCTGTTACCGTCTGGTACAGGGCCAGCTGGCGCACGAAGGACTTCCTAGTCTCTACCCTTTTCTCCCGAAGGCGGTTGCGCCTTTGGCATCCCCATGATCTTCTCAAACTCTTCTCCGTCTAAAGATTCCTTCTTCACAAGCTCTGCAGCAACAGCATCAAGTTGCTCTCGATATTTGGTCAAAATCTTTACAGCTTCTTTGTAAGCTACATCAACGATTTTCTTGATCTCCACATCAACCTTCGCCTGCATCTCCTGAGAAAGCTGGCTTGGTTCAACGATCGCTCGCCCCCATTCGGAGGCATCCCATTGCGGTCCCAAGTTGACGGGTCCGATATCGCTCATCCCGTAATCCTCAACCATACTTCGCGCAATCCGGGTCACTTTATCGATATCGCTTGCCGCGCCCCCCGTCAATTCCGAAAATACCAGCTCCTCAGCCGCCCGTCCTCCCAAAAGAGTCTTGATCGTATCCAAAAGCTCACTCCTTGTTTGGGTATACTTATCCTTCTCCGGAGGCATGAGGGTAAATCCAAGCGCGAGTCCCCGCGAAACGATGCTAACCCGATGCACGCGATCGGAATACGAGGAAAGATGCCCGACCACGGCGTGTCCACCCTCATGATATGCCGTCATTCGCCGTTCATAATCGCCCTGGAGTCTCTTCTTTTCCGGTCCCAACTTCACCTTGGTTGCCGCCTCCTCGATATCGCTCGTATCCACGGAGTGTTTATCAACCCGCGCCGCCAAAATTGCCGCTTCGTTGAGCATATTCTCAAGGTCAGCTCCAGAAAACCCAACCGTCCGTTTGGCAACTTTATCCCAATCAACATCTCGGGAAATCGGCTTCCCCTTCGCATGAATGAGAAGCACGCGCTTTCGCTCTTCGATATCGGGAAGGTCAAGGGTGACTCGTCGATCGAACCGCCCGGGCCGTAAAAGCGCAGGATCCAAAAGATCCCCGCGATTCGTCGCTGCAAGCACAATCACATTGTCATTCGGAGTAAATCCATCCATTTCAACTAAAATTTGATTTAAGGTCTGCTCGCGTTCATCATGGCCTCCGGCAACTCCCAATCCGCGGACCCGACCAATCGCATCAATCTCATCGATAAAAATGATGGCGGGAGATGACCGCTTTGCAGTATCAAACAGATCCCGCACCCTGGATGCCCCAACGCCGACAAGCATTTCCATAAACTCTGACCCTGCCATGGAGAAAAAGGGGACCCCCGCCTCCCCCGCGACCGCCCGCGCGAGTAAGGTCTTCCCGGTTCCGCTTGGTCCAACCAAAAGAACGCCTTTGGGAGTCCGCGCACCCAATCGGCTGTATTTCCGAGGATGCTTAAGGAAATCCACCACCTCTTCAAGCTCCTTCTTTGCTTCGGCCACCCCACCGACATCGGCAAAGGTCACCGTCTGTCGGCCCTTTGAAAAGAGTTTGGCTTTGCTCCGACCGAAGGTAAACAGACTGTCTTGGGCTCCCCTCGCTTGCCTGATCAAAAAGAGGAAAAATAATCCCATGAAGAGAAGGGGTAAAACCGTTCCCGCGATGTCCCACCAAACCCGTCCCATGCTCTGATCATGTACCTCAATCGTCACGGACTGGGGATCGACATCTGAGTTCTTCAAAATCTCTACCAACGTCTCGTTTCCTTCCTTCCGCGAGGTTCGCTGTTCTCCCCCTCGATAGGTCAAAATGAGACGCTCCCCGTCCACCCCAACCTTCTCCACCCGCGAGTTACCGATGTCCGAGATTGCTTGAGATAATGGAATCTCCTCAGTTACAGACTTCGCCGCGAGGAATGAAAGAATAAACGGGGTAAAAAGAAAGAGCAGAATCACCCACAGAAAAATCCGCTTCGGGTTGAAATGAAGCCGCAGTTCCATCCGCCGCATCTTCCGGGGCATTTGGGGTGGTTGGGGTGGTTGAGGTGGAGGGACAGTTTGTTGGTCTTCCATAACTTTATCGAATGGTTGTTCCTGGGACAACCTCCTCTTGAGGGCTGATGAGGATCGGCTTTTCTTCACAGTCCGCTGCAAGCAGCATCCCGGAAGAAGTTAGCCCTCGAATCTCTTTCTCCTCTAAATTAACCACAACAACAATCTGCTTTCCCACTAGATCCGAGGTCGTATGGCTTTTTCGAAGCCCTGCTATCAACTGCCGCTTCCCGACTTCACCTAAATCAACAGTAATCTTTAAAAGGTTATCCGCACCCTCAACAGGATCCGCGGTTTGTATGGTACCAACCCGCAGATCAAGCCTGGAAAAATCGGAAAACGGGATTGTGGCCTTCACTGTGGAAGTATACCACAGCGAAACGGACAACGGAATCGAAATTCCATAAAAGAAACAGAAAAAATCATCCTAAACCAACCTTCCCCCGCACTCTATCAAGTGTCTCCCTGGCAATACGCCGGGCTTTTTCGGAACCCTCACGAAGCACCCGATCAACATACGGCTGATCCTCCGTAAGCAAGTTCCGACGGCGCTGGAACGGCTCAAGCTCCCGGTGAATCGCCTCAGAAAGCTCATCCTTCAAAGCTTGATACCGAATCCCCTCCGACCGATACTGCGCTTCACACGTCCGCCTCCGATCCTCTCCCATAAACAACCCAACCAACACCAGAAGGTTCGCCACCCCTCCTTTCTCAGGGACTTTCTCTCCCTTCCCTGAATCGGTCGGGACCGTAGCCAGCCGCTTGCGAATCGTAGAAAGGTCATCGGTGAGCGTGATATAACTCCCCGAAACAGACTTGCTCATTTTACCCTCCCCAACCAGGCTCGGAACATATCCCCCCGACGTCTCAAACCGCTGCGGCTCGGGAAAATCCGTGCCGTAGGTTTGGTTCATCTTACGGGCAATCTCCCTGGCAATCTCAAGGTGCGGCTCCTGATCAACCCCAACCGGCACCAGCTCCGCCTTGTAAGCAAGGATATCTGCCGCCATCAGAATTGGATAGTTCAAAAGTGCCATCGTCACGGCTTTGGGGTATTGCTTGACCTTATCCTTAAATGTTGGCAAGTGCTGCATGCGGGCAACGGAAACAACCGTAGCAAAATAGAAGGCAAGCTCCGTATGCTCCGGCACATCCGATTGAGCAAAGATGATGCTGCGTTTTGGATCCAACCCGGCTGCCAGATAATCCATGACAACTTCCCGTCGGTTGACCCGCAGCTCCTCGGGATCGTACGGGGTTGTCATCGTATGCAAATCCGCAATCATGTACAGGGTTTCGTAGTCGGGATTATCCTGCAAGGAAAGCATACCTTTCACAGCCCCAAGGTAATTCCCGAGGTGTAATCGTCCGGTTGCGCGGATACCTGATAATACCCGTTTCTTCCCGCTCATAGTGCTCCTACTTTATCATAATATGAGCCCCAGTCTTCAATACTGTCCTGGAGCATCTCCACTAATGCGATGGATTTCTTCTCGGACATCGGCTAACCTCTGCGCCACCGCTTTAACGGTATCATGGTCGTTGTTCTCAACAGCCTGAAACAGTGCCGCATCAAGCACAACAAGCTGTTGTCCGAGAACGTCAGGGGCCTGAGTTTCTTCCACACCTCTCCGTCCGCTTTCCATTACCATATTTTCTCACCTCCTTTCAAGCAATTGGCCATAAAAAAACCCTTACGGATTTCCAAACGATTATTGGAAACCTGCAAGGGCCCTTCAATTCCGCTTTAGGGCGGTGCCACCTCGCTTTTCCCTGTGAGATAAGCAAGCTATCTCACGGGACTCATTCATGACGTGCTCCGCGAGTATACCCCGAGTTTATCGAGGGGCGACACACGCTGCAGTCTTTCTACGGTTTCGCCTCCGTCCCGCTATTTTGGCGGACAGCTCCCCGGTCCCAACCTTACCGGATCATCGCTTTTGTTCACTTATGGTAACGATCTTATTGTACAAAACTTGTCAAGCTCTGTGCTAGGGGTGGGATTCGAACCCACGACCTATCGCTTATGAAACGACCGCTCTGCCACTGAGCTACCCTAGCAACACCTCAAAATTGTACCAAAAAGAAAGCCCCGAAAGAAATCAGGGCTTGAGTGTTGCGGGGCCAGGAGTTGAACCTGGTCTGCGAGATTATGCGTGTTGTTTTCTCCAGTTTCCTGGAGTACCGGACTATGTCTTAACCCGTTAGATAATCATAATCACATATCTAATGGGTTCCTGGCGTATAGTCTCTACGGATTCCCATTCAAGGTCTTTCCTCGGCGTTGCCGTACTCAGTTCATGAGGGTAGGTTTCGCCGATATAGCCAGGTGCACTCCATCAATTACTCGATAGAGGGCCCATCATTGAGCCTCACGTGCTACCGTACACTACCCCGCGCGTTGTCAAAACGAGCCAATTTTACCAAATTCCTCTGGAAAAATCAACCTAAAAAAACGTCTCTCTCTAAACGCATTTCAATTGGACCAAGAAGCATGAAGTATTGAGTAAGAAGGAAATAAACTCGCTTTGGGGATCTCTTCTTGAATACCCTTTGAACGCAGCTACTCGAGAACGACGTGAGCGAATACCATTAAGATGTCATCGACTGTCCGACGAAGGGTTTATCCCGAGAAGTTTGATGACAAAGGATGAGCGAACGAGCTCCCGAGAGACCGTTCACTGGGGCGTCATTCTTTGGTTACTTTCTTAGACGAGTAAGAAAGTAATAAATCTGCTTGGGAAAAAGAATAAAAACTAATTTGGGAAACTAAACAAGAGACAGCATCCCTTAAGAACAACAATCTCGCCCTCCAGCAGTCAGAGTCAAACTCACGACGAGTTTGGGTGTTATCTGAAGAAACCGAACACTTGAGCCCACTTCTCCCAATTCGCCAAGTCCTCTTTCGCACTGTTTTGGTCTTTGTCGGAAGTAGGCCCCGCCTGTCCTGTCTGATCGTTATCAGGCGGAAGAAGCATGACGACCTCTCCGGGTTTTCCCATCAAGAGCTTCTCCCTCGCCTCCTTCTCAACGAATTCATCGCCCGAAACATACTGGAGCTTCTCCGCCAAGTCCCGTTGCTCCTGCTCAAGTTTTGCTACCTCGGCCTCCTCCTGAATGATCCGCTCCCGCTTAGATAGAAGATCCAGAAGATCCCTTGAGAGGGCAACGATGAAATAGATCCCAAGAAGCAGTGCCAAAATACTAAAGGCTTGTCGGCGCATTGACACACATCCTCGTCAATGGTATTATAAGATAGTTTATTACAGGATAATAAGGCGTAAACGGTATGAATGGGTCCAATTCCCTATCCCTTAAGCAGTCACGCGAAGAATTCATTGCAGACCTCCGCGCAAAAAAGCGTGCAACCGCTACCATTCTAGCATATGGGAAAGATATCGAGCAGCTTGCCGAGTTTCTCGAAAAAACCGAGATCACCTCAACAGAAGCAATCACCCCGGAGCACATCAAAGCCTTTACGCTCAACTTAGGGAAACTCAACTACACTGCCAAATCCATCTCTAGAAAAATTAATTCTATCAAGTCCTTCTTTCGATTTCTAAAGGCTAAAGAGTATATCGAAACAAATCCCACCACCGCGATCGTTCATCCGCGTTACGACGTCAAGCCACCAAGAGTTCTTTCAAAGATGGAATACCGGGCCCTTCGCGATGCCTGTCGTTCGGACACGAGAATCTCTTCAATTGTAGAGATGCTCCTGCAAACCGGAATACGGATCGGCGAACTCGCCAACCTGAGAATTGAGGACCTTGATCTTGAAAAAAGCGCCATGACCATCCAACCATACGAATCGCACGGGCTCCGAACCGTACCCCTCACAAGAGCCGCCCACAAAGCCCTCGAAGACTATATCGAAGAACGTCCGAAAACACGGGAGAAAACACTCTTTGTCACCAAAACCGGCCGCCCATTCCTCGTCCGGAACATCAGAGCAGCCATTGATCGCTACTTCAAGCTGGCAGGGATAAAAGATGCGAAAGTCAATGACCTCCGCCACACCTTCATTGCCCAACAGTTGATCGCCGGAACGCCGTTGGTATATATTTCAAAGCTCGTTGGCCACAAACGGCTCTCCACTACCGAAAAATACCTCAAGGTCATCAGCGAAAAAGTGGAAAAAGACGAAGTGAAACTGGAAGAGCTCTAATCTACCAATCCCGAAGCTTCTTCATCGCCCGATATCGCAGCCGCACATGCTCAAGCACCCGTTCTTCTCCGGTCTCTTCATTACGAACGGTTATCGTCACCAAGGGCGTATCTTCGTTCATTGAAGCTTCCTGTGTCCAAAATTCATCCCAGAAGGCCTGATCAGCTGGATCGCTTGTCAAAAAAAACTCCTCTTCCTCGGAAAACGTCAGATCGCTGAACCTCCGCTTCGCCATGTTCCTCACTATAACACACAATCAAAGCGAGCAAAAGAAGGAAAAGAAATAAACACGATTGTGCGCCCGCTTGGATTCGAACCAAGGACATCTACTTTATAAGAGTAGCGCTCTGCCGCTGAGCTACGGGCGCTCGCTGCCGGAGGAATTATACCACCGACCCCTCTACCCTACTTGCCCGACGAAGCATCCAGAATGGAGTCTTGACTAATGATCAAGACGGAATCTCTGGAGCAGAGGCGGGAACCCTATACGCTAAACGCTAGACGCTATTCCTACAGCCTGGACCTCTTCGCCACATCCGCCTCAATCTCAGTCCGGTCCTTCCCGTACTTAAGCCTTGAAAGCTGACGGATCATCTCTCCGACTTTGGGATTCCGCAGTCTTCGCTCCTCTTCCACATCCTTGGTTAAATCCATCGAAAACGGCGGCATGGGCTCGTTATTCACCACGGTTTTTATGTAGACGTTGAACCGTTCGACATTCACCAAATCCCCTTCGGTAAAGGTCGGGGTAAACTCATGTTGAAGGAAATTTGCGTCCGACACACCAACCCGGAAGGTAACCAAACTTCCCACATTTCCGAACACAGCCTGTTTCACCTCTTCCTCAACCTGCCCAATGAATTGGTTGGCAACCGTCAGGTTCAGTTTATACTTCCTCGCTTCGGAAAGAATGACCGCAAAATCCGGTGTCGCAAAGTTCTGGAACTCATCAACATAGAGGTAAAAATCGCGTCGTTGTTCCTCCGGAACATCCTGACGGCTCATCGCCGCAATAAGGATCTTCGGCACCAGGATAAGCCCCAAGAAGTTGCTGTTTTCTTCCCCGATCTTCCCCTTCGCAAGGTTTATAAGAAGTATTTTTCCCTCATCCATCACGTTTCGGAAATTGAATGCGCTCGCAGATTGCCCGATGATATTTCGCATCATCTTGTCTGTGACAAACCGCCCGAATTTCGAGACGATGTAGTCCAACACCTCGGATTTATGGAAGTCTGCCGTCTGGGCAATCTGGTCCGTCCAATAACGCCTGACGATCGGATCGCGGACCTTGGGAAGCAATTCCTGAACATACTTAGAATCGGTGAGCACCCGCACCACCTCAACAAACGTGTTGCCCGGTTCGCTCATTACGGTAAGCATCGCATTGCGGATCGCGTGCTCAAACCGCGGTCCGATAATCCCCGTCTTATGGGGATCGTAGAGCTTGTACATGAGGCCAATGAGCGAGGAAACCACGAAATGCTTCTGTTCTTCGGTTTCTGCTTCAAGCATGTTAAGCCCCATCGGCCGTTCGGTGTCGGAAGGATCAAAGTAGATTACATCCTCCGCCCGCTCGGGAGGAATAAGCTCCAAGATCTGCTCAACCATGTCATGGGGATCAATAAAACACACCCCTTTCCCCGCCCGGATGTCTTGCATAATCATGTCTTTTAAGAATTCCGACTTCCCCGTCCCCGTTTTCCCGATGATGTACATGTGCCGCCTGCGGTCATCATCGGCGATGTAGACCTTCCGTGTCACCCCCCGGTAGGCGCTCTTCCCAAGGTAAAGTCCCTCTAAAGGAATCTGTGCCGGTGCCGGTGCCCTTTTCGCCATCAGCCAAAAGATGTGGGGGGTTTCCACCTGCTTGTTGGGAAAATGCATGATGGTTGCCAACTCTTCACTCGAGAGGACCGACCGCTTCCCAAAAAACGGCTGGTACCGGTAAATAAAATCAATCATGAATAAACGCCGAAGCCAAATCCGCGCCTTCTCGAAGCCGTTCTGATCCGAGGAAAACTGGGAAAATGCCCCGATGATGTTCCGAAGATGAGCCTCCGCCGACTGCTGCGATGTGGATGAAACGACGATGCGAATAGTTGTTTCAAAGCCTGGTTTTGCAACCTTATTCTCAATGGCTTCCAAGGTTTTTGCATCCACCATATATCTGGCTTTCTCGGGATCCGCCTCCTGAGCCTTAGTTTTAGCAACATAAGAAGCTCCCGCACTCTGCCAGGATTTTGAAGCGGGACTGATAAGGATTTGCAGCACCGCTCCTTCATCATCACCCATCTTCGCCAGTGCCGAGGTAACCGAACTCAACGGATCAGTGGGAAGTTCCTTATACACCTTCAGCGGTAAGTGAGAAGACGAACGAATTTTAAGCTGAGCATAAGCAACTTTCCCGGTTTCTGAAAAAATATTGTACTCATCAACTTCCTTAACTTCTGCTCCGGGATATGCCCCATGGATCTGCTTTTCAACCAAATCGCGGAGCTCCATCGGACAGACAACCATGAAACGGATATCCTCTTTCCGGGCTACAATCTCAAAGGAGAAGTGATCCTCAGGTTTAAACCAGGAAAAGAAACCGACTTTTTTAACGGAGAACAAACTGGCGAGCATCTGCTCAGCAACATCGATCTTGAGTTCGTTATCCCTCGGCACCGCAACCTGCAAAACCACCGATCCGAGCGAGTACTCTTCCCTCCTCCGGTAACGGATCCATTGAAACAGAAGATAGAAAAGGGCAACCAACCCCACGATCCCAACGGCCGCAATAATCATCAGGGTAACAAAGAAGAATGCTGTTCCGACCGGATCACTCACTCTCGGCATATCTGATAACCTTCCCTCTCTTTGCTCTCCCAGTGAAGTAACGCTCCGCGTACTTCACGGGATCCCGTGAGATATAAAAGTTATCTCACTGGGATCTGCTCTACGCCCTATGCTCTATGCTCTAAGCTCTCTGCTATTTCTTCCCAAGAGCATATTTCTTTGCCATCCGAATGCACCACTCCGCCAGCCAGCGAATGCTGTCAAACAGCTTGTAATGAAGTCCCTTCTTAATGCCCGTATCGTCAAGCGGCAACGTGACACTCACTGCCTGCGGCGCTGCCGGGGAAACAATCGGCTTCCCCTTATGAACGATAACCGGCGGTTCCGCCACCTCATCCTTTTCCACCCGCTCAAGCCATCCCTCCACATCCGGAGGAAGCTCCTTGGGAGGACCAATTTCAACAATCGGATGTGTTTCCGTCGGACTCACTCCTGTACTTGGTTCCTTCTCTTTTGCGGCCGTCGGTTGACCTGCCTGTGGTTGAGAGCCTGACGGCGCCTCAATCACCTTCCCCGCCTCTTGCGGTACCACCCCGGCTTGATCTGTTTGTGACGAAGGCGGCCCAACGGAAGAAGGCTGTGCACTTGAAGGTAATCCGCCCTCAGCATTCCCTTGCCCACCAGGTGTATCCATACCCCTCCATCATAGCACACCAAAAGAGGGCTCTCGAAATGATCACGCTTGAAAAAGACTACCCGAAGAGAAAGGTTAATATTCGAAGTTATCCTTAAGGTTGCCGCGCAAGCTCCAGCTCCAACCAATTGAAAAACGTATTGTCAAGCTCGGCAATGGACTCCCACGTATCATCTTCAATATCACCAGCATTGGCACCCACCCTACCGATCGTCCTCCAGCTTTTCTCGGGTTCCGATTCGAGGTTATAACACGCATGAATTCCTTGAGATTCAACGGTTACCTTAATAGCCGAAGACGGAGACAAAACCTTAGCATGTGGACTTCTGGGATCTGTCTCAATTTCCACATTGGTTCGAACTGAACTATAGCGACCCACATTGCGCATCTTATCAACAGATAATTTCCAATACGAAGAGGACTGAGTTTGTCCCAATATCCGATCGGCAATTCCAATCCGTTGCTGTTCTCCCTGCTCCCGAAGCAAGGTAACCAGTCGTTCTCGAATAGGTTGTACTACCCGAAGTGCTTGATCCCTTTGGCCTTCGATCGCTTCAAGTTTGTTAAACACCATAGTCGCATAAGTTTATCATATCGGTCAAAAATCCAAGCCCTTCACGGCTTTCCTGCCCCGATCATACGGATGCTTGATTTTTCGCATCTCGGTCACCAGATCCGCAAGCTCCACAATTTTTGGATGTGCACCTCTTCCTGTCAACACCAAATGTGTCTTCTCCCTATCAGAAATTAGGTCAATTAGAGCACTTAGGTCAATTAAGCCGTCAGAGACGGCGTTATTAACCTCATCCAAAATCAGCATATCAACCTGTCCTACCAGCTCCTTTGCTTTCCGAAGTGCCGCCTTCGCCGCTTTCTTATGCTCATTCTCCCCCGCCCGATCCACAACCACCCCACCGCCAGCAATCGGAGCGGTTTTGATCTGCCTTCCTCTCTGATTCATAATTCCTGATTCATAATTCGTGATTCTAAAACCCACACCCATTGGAAATACCTTGAAGTTAGGAAATTGATCCGCTAATCGATACTCGGAAACATCCCAGTCTCTGCTCTTGTACCAACAAACCATCACAACCGTCATTCCGGAGAGTGCCGCCCGCACCCCTACTCCCAACGCAGCAGAAGTTTTCCCCTTTCCGTTCCCTGTGAATACGTAAACAAGTCCTTTTTGAATAGTCATTCTAAACCCTAGACGCTAAACCCTAAACGCTACTGACAATTGTTGCATTTTTCTCCACTTATCGTTGCATCCAGACGAAAAGTGCTTCTATTTGTCCCTCAACCGTCTCTGGGCCAGCCGAAGGATGGCTCCGATTCGGACATCTCCGCCATCGAAAAACCGCCGCACGTCATCGCTGTACTTGGTAATCCAATCCGACAATGCCTCAGGCGTTTCCTTTGCTAAATATTCCACAACCTGTTGACAGGAGATGACCGTTTTTTTCGTTAATGGCGTACCATCGTTAGGTCGTACTATTCCCATGGCATCAAGTCCCTGCGACATAAGGACTTGTTCAACCGCTCTCCGTCGTGCATCCTCAATACCTCGCCGTGGTCCTTCCCGCTCCCCGAAGTAGTGATTCACCAATCCGGAAAAGAGCTCTTCGGGAGATAATGGCTCTTGGACAGTTCGGTCTCGACTTATAGAAAGCTCATCTCTTGCTTCTGTCATCGTTGTTGATTATATCGTTTATAAGTAGACAAACCTTTCGATGTCCCTCGTTAACTCAAATATCCCGTCTTCTCAAACACAATCCTCGGAACATCACGTTTAAGCGTAAATCCATGTTTCCGTAGCAATGTTTGAAGAACCACAAGCGGCAGTCCCACGACATTCGTAAAGCTTCCGCGAACGTCAGAAACAAATCCCTTTGCCCCCATCTGGATCGCATACCCTCCCCCTTTATCAAGCGGTTCACCCGTTGCCACGTAATCGTTGATCTCCTCATCAGACAAAGTTCGGAACGTGACAGCCGTTTCCTCCGCCGCCGACACGCTCTTTTTTGTCAAGGCATCAACCACCGCTATCCCGGTGTACACCGCATGTGTCTTCCCGGAAAGCTTTTTTAAAATCCGCACCGCATCCCTTTCATCCTTCGGCTTCCCAATAGTTTCCCCACCAACAGAAACAACGGTATCCGCTCCAATAACGAGTCCCTCCGAACGCATCTCAGCAACGAAACGGGCTTTCAAAAGCGAAAGTTTGAAAACGAGCTTTCGGGGATCTCTCAGGGAAATTTTCCGCTCGTCAAAATAGGAAGGGACGACAGCAAATGGAACTCCCAGCCAAGATAAAAGCTCGCGCCGACGTTCTGATGACGAAGCTAAAATAAGCATAGTCGGTGGATAGTATTCGAGAGAAGTATAACAGGACCTAAGAAATCCGCAGGAAAGCTGCAGGAAGGAAAACCTCCGAAACAGCGACCCTACACTTCACAAACGCTGTACCCGCACAGCTGGCACTTTGAACAACCCTCGGTAAACGACATCGGTCCGCCGCATTCCGGACACTTGCCCCCTTCCGTCTCACCCACCCCAAAAGAGGCCGCCCGTACCGCAAGCGGTGTGACAGAAAGTTTGCTCTGAATCCGAACACTCTTCGATTCCTTCTCAAGGATCTGCACCGACTTGCTTTTATCCCGATAGATCGTGATCCCTTTACACCCCATCTTCCAGGCTAACCGATAGGCCTTTTCGACATCCTCGATCACTGCCGATTCCGGAAAGTTGATCGTCTTGGAAACCGCATTATCGGTGTATTCCTGAAACGCCCCCTGCATTCGCACATGCCATTCTGGAGAAATATCATGGGCAGTCCGGAAAACATCCTTTATCCACTGTGGAATACCCAAAACGGAGGTAACGCTCCCCGTTTTTGAGACTTCATGAAGGAGAGGTTCAATTGCGCTCCGCTCACCGTTTCCAACCGCACCAGCCAGCGCCTGTTCAAAAGAAGTGTTCATATACGTCAACCCTTCCTGATCTACAACGTTTTTCACAAATGAAAGAGCAAAGATCGGCTCGATCCCGGATGAGCAATCGGCAACCATGCTGATCGTCCCTGTGGGGGCTATGGTCGTGACGGCAACATTCCGCACTTTCACTCGCTTCCCCAAATGCGGATGCTTTCGTGCAAAGTCGCTCTTCTCCCATAGCGGGAACGCACCCTTCTCCGCAGCAATCCTCGCGCTTTCATCCCATCCGATCCTCTGAATGAACTGCGCCACTTTCTTTGCCAAACGAACAGCTTCCTCGCTGTCGTATCGGACACGAAGCGAAACTAATAAATCCGCCCATCCCATCACCCCGAGGCCAATCCGACGGACATTATGTGCCATGGCGCTGATTTGAGGAATGGGATAAAAACTCGCATCAATCCCGTCATCCAAGAACCGTACCGCTATTCGCACGACCTCCTCCAACCGCTTCCAATCAATGAGGTCTTCTGTTTTACCCTTTGCCCTTTGCCCGCTTGTCCTGAGCGAAGTCGAAGGATTGCCCTTTGCCTTTTTAACAAACTTCCCCAAATTAACAGACCCTAAGTTGCACACGTCAAACGGATGAAGCGGTTGTTCCCCGCAAACATTGGTTGCCGTAATAGGCCCAAGAGCCTTAAGAAGCGGGTTATCTCGATTGATCGCATCAAGATAAATCATTCCCGGATCGCCGGTTTTCCATGCCAAAGCAACAGCCTGGTCAAACACCGTCCGCGCCTTCGTTCGCCGTACGACCGCGCCCGTACGCGGATTCACCAAATCCCAATGACCATCCTTCTCAACCGCTCCCATGAACGCATCACTCGCCCCCACCGAAATATTGAAGTTGCCAATTTCCCCTTCCTGCGTCTTGCAGGTGATAAATTCAAAAATATCCGGGTGGTCGGCATTCAGGATGCCCATGTTAGCCCCGCGGTGGCGCCCTCCAAGCATCACGATCTCCGTCGCCGCATCAAACGCCTTCATAAACGAAACGGGCCCTGAGGCAAATCCGCCGCCACCGACCGCATCTCCGTTCGGTCGAAGCTTGGAAAAATTGTAACCAGTCCCCCCACCCGACTGATGAATGAGTGCTGTCCACTTCACCGCATCAAAAATTGCCTCCATGTCATCCTCAACCGGTAACACGAAGCAATTTGCGAGTAGCCCCCGTTTTTGCCCGGCTCCCCGAAAGTAACAACCTGCCGGAACAAAAGAAAACGTGCTCATTATCTCGCTAAATTTTTGCTCCCAAGCCTTACGCTGACGCTTCTCGACTGCGGAAACACAAGCAGCCACTCGCTCCACCGCTTGTCGGGGCGTTTCAACCACATTCCCCCGTTCATCTTTGAGAAGATAACGCCTGGCCATTGCCTTGAGAGCATTGACGGACATCCCGAGGTCATCCTCAACGCCCAACACGTTCCGCACTGTCCGCAGCTCCGCTTGTCGTTGTCGGAAGAGGATGTACGCCTTCGCCGTACGGTAGTGAGACCCCGCCATCAATACCTGCTCTACGATATCCTGCACCTGCTCAACAGTCGGAATCACCTTTCTCGCCCCTCGAAGCCCTGGCGAAGTGGGGCCATTGGTTCGCCGGAGAAGTTCAATCACAATACTCGTCAGCCGCTTCGCTTCAATTTCCCCGAACTCGCCGGTTACAGCCGAAGATTTTAAGATCGCAATGGTGATCTTGGCGGGATCAAACGCTACCACCCCTCCATCGCGCTTTCTGATCTGCTTAATGGCGAAAGCGTTATCTGCCATAATCGCTGGAAATGAATTTGGATAGTAGAAATTGGTTATTTGTCATTCTCGCCCTCAGCGAGAGGATGTCCTCCTCTGTACTTTGCTTTAATCCGATAGTAGTGCCGCCAACGCTCCGCTTCGGACGCGTCGCTTGCAAAGATTTTTTCAGGATACTTCTCCTCATTCTTCCTCATCTTCATCTCAAACGCGTGGGCTAAATCGATATGTAAACTCTCCGCCATGACGAGCACCCACCAGAGAACATCCGCCAATTCATCGCAGATGGGCCCATAAAGCCTGGCTTCCTTTCTTACTTCATCTCCCGTTTTCCATTGAAAATGTTCCAAAAGCTCGGTTGCCTCCAGAACCACGCTCAACGCGATGTCTTTTGGATCCTCACCGGTCCACTTCCTTCGTTGACGAAACTGAAGGACCTGCTTCTTAAGCTCTTCAACCTTCGTCTTTTCATCATTCATCGACATATTCCTCCTTTCTTAGTCCTTACTCCCGACTCGTAAATAATCCTCCACAATCCTGTTATGATCAAAGGCGAGGCGTGGGAGTTCATCCAAAGCGAACCACTTCGCCTCCAATGCATCATCACCGAATTGTAGCACCCCACCAATAATCAATACCTCATACACAACGGTCACCCGCTGCAACGTATCACGGCGTGGATCGGAATAGACACCAAGAAACTTCCCCACTCGTCCGCTCAGTCCGGCTTCCTCAGAAAACTCCCTCAAAACCGCCTCCTCCGCATCCTCATCCCAATCCAAGAGTCCGCCCGGCAATGCCCACTTTCCCCGGTCCGGTTCGTTCCCGCGTTTGATGAGAAGTACCTTTCCATCGGAAACCGCCAAGCCGTCCACTGCAATATTACGTAAATATCTGTTCCCGCAAACCCCGCACTTCTCCCCTCGCTGCAATCGAACGGTTCCCATATCTCTAACTTTTAACTTTTCACTTTAAACTTTAAACTTTACAGTAGCTATATCCGCAATTCGCGCACGTCGCACACCCTTCGCTATACGTGAGTTCGCTACCGCACTCCGGACAAGCTGTCCCTTCCCTTGACGCCTTCTCTCCCATCGACCGGGGTACTTTCGCTTCCGCAAGGTTCAACACTTGATCCGTCTTGCTTCCGTCCCGATAAATAGTAATACCCTTGCACCCGAGCCTCCAGGCCAAAAGGTAGGCCTCTCGGACATCCCGGGCACTTGCTCCTTGACGAAAGTTGATCGTTTTTGAAACCGAGTTATCGCAGTGTTTCTGCCACGCAGCTTGAATCTTCACATGCCAAGGCCAGTCGATGTCGTGGGTCGTAACGAATACGTCCCGCATCCGCTTCGGCAGTCCCCGAAGACCGAGAAGATGGCCAAACTTGCTGAGGTGCTTGAACACATCCTCCCTGGTAACAGAAAGGGGGCGACTCGCAATCTGCGCCTCCAGTACTTCCGAGAATACCGGATCAACGATGGTTAACGACTTCGTTGGACGATTCTTGCGATCGTCCTCATAGAAGGTACGCCGGGTAGTGAGGAGGGAAAACACCGGTTCAATTCCCGAAGAGCAATTGGCAAAAAGACTGATAGTTCCCGTAGGAGCTATGGTCAGCATCGTGGCATTCCGATAGCGCTCCGACGTCCCCGAATAAAAGCTCATGTCAAAATTGGGGAACACCCCGCGCTTCTTCGCCAACTCCAAAGAGGCGGCTTCCGCCTCCTTCTGAATGAACTTTCCCAAATGATCGGCCATCTGAACAGCCAAAGAAGAGTTATAAGGGATTCCCATACGGTACAAAAGATGGGCAAATCCCATGACCCCCAACCCGATCTTCCGATTCCCAAACCGTACGATCCGCTCAATTTCAGGCAGAACGTAGGTATTCGCCTCAATCATGTCATCCAAAAAGCGAATCACCGTCCGAACCGTCCTCCCCAACTCATCCCAATCAACTTCCCACCCAAATGGGTCATCGGCTTTCTTTCTCCGAAGGTGCGAGGAGAGGACGATGGAGGAAAGATTACAGCTTTCAAAGGGTAATAGCGGCTGTTCCCCGCAGGGATTTGTCGCATCAAGCTTCCCCAGTGTCGGTGTCGGATTGTCCTGCTCTAGTCGATCCAAAAAGATCATCCCCGGATCCCCGGTTTTGTGGGCAAATTCGACAATTGCCCAAAAAAGCTCTGAGGCCTTCATGGTTTTTTGCACTTCTCCCGTTCGCGGATTCGTAAGATTCCACGGCTTTCCCTTCACCACCGCCTCCATAAATGCATCCGGCGCGCCCACGGAAATGTTGAAATTTTTGATGTTTCCGTCCGTCGCTTTAATCTTGACGAATTCCAAAAGGTCAGGATGATCGGCATTGAGAATGGCCATGTTCCCCCCCTGTCGCTTTGCTCCCTGAAGAATCTTAGACAGTGCCGCCGAATAGGCCTGCAGAAAGTCAACCGGACCGCTGGCTGCCCCCGGAACGTTTTTGACCTTATCGCCCCGCGGCCGGATCTTCGAGAAGTTGAATCCCGTACCGCCGTTGTTCTTATGGACTAAAGCCGCCTCCCCCAACGTCTTAAAAATCGCCGCAATACTATCCTCAATCCCCAACACAAAACAGGCAGACAGCTGTCCCGTTCCCCCGTCGTTACCCGCCTCAAACATCGCCTTTCCCGAACAAATAAAGCGGAAGTTGACCATGCGGTCAAAAAACTCCCGTGCCGTCCGCTCCACATCCCGTTCATCCCCCCAGGCAATCTCTGCCTTGGCGATAGATCGTGCCACCCGCCAAAGCATCTGCCCCGCAGACTCGACCGGCCGTCCCTTCATGTCGGTACGGACATACCGTTTTGTCACAACCGCAAGAGAGTGATCCGCCAAAACGGGTTCCCGGATCTGCCAAGTGTCTTTCCTTTGCCCCTTATGAGTCCCGTACAAAATATAGTACTTGGCTGTCGCAAAATACCCGGCTTTGGCTATCGCAGGTTCAACGAGGTTTCGTATCTCAAGAACGGTAACCAGTCGCCGATCCCGAAGATCGCTACGGAGCACGTTGATAACTCCATCGATGATCCCCTGAGCCCCGGCCTCTGAATACTCACCGGTGTCCGATCCGGCTGCCACCACACTCGCCTCAATCTTCGAAAGTAAAAATGGCTCAATCCGTCCGTCTTTCTTGCGAACCTGCAAAGATTTTGGGAAAGGTTGTTTGCGAAAACCGAAAGGTTGAACGGGTTTTCGAGGGTAAAGTAGCTGCATAGGCGATGAAGAATGGAAGCAAAAATAGCTTTATTAAATAACAAAGAACAAAGAGCCAAACTAGGTCGAGCTGCAAAAACTATAGGAGCAGTTTGGGCAAGTCGCACAGCCTTCATGAAAGACCATCGGCGTTTTACACTCCGGGCAAAGACCGCTATCTCCATTGGTCACCACGTAGTGATGGGAAACACCCCCATTCCCTCCCTCTCGATGCCCATTTCCGGAAGGGAAAGAATCTGCCGCTGCGACCATGGCTTTGGAGGCGGCAACGGTATCAACGGTTTCCGACGCCGCAGTCCCTTGCCCCAAATGCAGCACCTGCTGATCCCGACTCCGATCCCGATAAATCGTAATCCCCATGCATCCGCTCTCGTAAGCGGAAAGGTAGGCCTGGTAAACATCCTCAACCGTTGCCGATGAGGGCAAATTGATGGTCTTTGAAACCGCACTATCCACATGGTGTTGCCACGCCGCTTGCATCCGGACATGCCACCCATAGGAAATGTCATGGCTGGTAACGAAAACCTTTGCTAAATCCAAAGGAACGCCGGAAACACCTTGGCAGCCTCCCGTCCTTGAGACTTCATCCAAAATGCGATTAAAGACGGGTCGCTGCCGAACGCGCCGCGACAATGCCCGCGAAAACGCGGCGTTGAACTCAACCATCTCGGTCTTTCCGATTTCAAGGATGTTGCGGCGGGTGTATGACAAGGCAAACAGGGGCTCAATGCCCGACGAACAGGAAGCTAAGATACTGATCGTCCCCGTCGGAGCAATCGTGGTAATGGTCGAATTCCGGATTGCTTGGTATCCTTCCTTCTCCCATCGGCTGCCGCGAAATGCCGGGAAAGAACCTCGTGATCGGCCCAGGACAACCGATTCTTCACGAGCCACCCGTTCGATGAACCTGGCCAACCTCTCGGCCAAAACCAACCCGCGCGTCGAGTTATAAGGAATACCAAGGTCAACGAGAAGATCCGCAAAACCCATGACCCCCAACCCGATCTTGCGGGTCTTGAGAGACATCTCCGTAATCTCGGAAAGGGGATAATCACAAACGTCAATCACGTTATCCAAAAACTTAACGGCCAGCCGTACGGTCCGCTCCAGTTTTCTGAAATCGACGCTCCTCTTTCCCCCTGCCACGCGGACGAACTTTGCCAGATTCACCGACCCTAAGTTGCAGCTCTGATAGGGCAAAAGGGGCTGCTCCCCACAAGGATTCGTCGCCTCAATCTCCCCAAGGTGGCGGATAGGGCAGGCTGCATTCATGCGGTCCAAAAAGACCAAGCCAGGATCCGCCACCTTCCATGCATTCTCACTGATAAGGTCAAGAATCGTCCGGGCAGCCACCTCACGAACAACTTTCCCGTCGTGAGGATCAATGAGGCTATACGTAGTGCCCTCGGAGACAGCCTCCATGAAGCGATCGGTAATCCCAACCGATACGTTGAAGTTCGTCAACCTCCCCCCATCCCTCTTTGCAGCAATGAATTCCTCGATATCGGGGTGATCAACGCGCAAAATTCCCATCATCGCCACCCGTCGACTCGAACCCTCGTTAATGACTTGTGCCATATGATCAAAGAGGTCCATAAACGAAACCGGACCCGATGCCACCCCGCCGGTGGTCGAAACCGGAGATCCCCGCGGACGTAATTTGGAAAAAGAATACCCGACACCCCCGCCGGTCCTAAGGACCAAGGCAGCATCATGGAGTGTCTTAAAAATACTCTCCAAGGTATCCTCAATCGGCAGGACAAAACACGCTGACAGTTGCCGAAAGCCATTGCGTCCCGCATGCATCAAGGTCGGCGAATTCGGCAAAAACTGAAAATCCGTCATGATTTCATAGAACGCGTGCGCATCCAGGGAAACGTCCTCTCCATAGGTTCCGCTTGCAGAAGCGACGCCATTGGCAACCCGCTTAAACATCTGTTCAGGGGTTTCAACGACATTCCCCGCCTGATCGCGACGCAGGTAATCGCGCTTCTTTAGAACGGTAATGGCATTCTCCGACAAACGAATCATAACCCTCGCTTTTTATGTGACGTGTTTTCCTAAACGCTCTATCTCCCGCTTAAAATCATCAATATCCTGAAAGTCTCGGTAGACGCTCGCAAAAAGGATGTAACCAACCGGGTCCAATTTGCGAAGCCTGGTCACCACCAACTTCCCGATTTCCCAGCTTTTCACTTCCTTATTTGCTCGAGCTCTCAGCTTCTGTTCAACCTCTTCAACCAAAGACTCAATCTGTTCGATCGTTACGGGCCGCTTCCACGTCGCCTTCATCAAACCTTTCCGAAGCTTATCCCGGTCAAACGACTCCCTTCTCCCGTCTTTTTTGATCACCACTAAGTCGAGTCCCTCAACCCGCTCATACGTTGTAAATCGCTTCGCACATCTCTCGCACTCTCGACGCCGACGGATGCTCTGCTCATCTTCCGAGATTCTGCTCTCAAGGACACTGCTTTCAGTAGTTCCACAGTAGGGACACTTCATGGAAAATCCCAAAACTGAAAAACCAGAGTGAAAAAAACACTAAATATAGTGCTCTAATTCAAGCTAGGACACTAACACTAGACTGTCAACCACCAATTAATACATCAAACTAGATCGTCTAGAGAAAAGAAGCTGAAACAATGGAATCCCCGTATCCCCCACCAAGTATTCACTACTCAATGAAAAAAGGAAAAAAATGCTTTCTCAACATTTTATACTCAAAACTTAAAAAAGTGATTGATAATAAAATTCTTAAGATTGTACCCTTTCGCACCGGGGACAACTATTTCCGGTGTATTCCTCCCGACATCGCTCACATCGCTTCTTCCCATTCTCACTCCCGCAAGCGTCTTCCCCCCCAATCCAGCTTTGCGTTATCGGATCCCAATATTGACCCGTATCCTCACGGGTCGACGGGTGAAATCCGGCAATTTGGATCTCCCCTGAAAGCAGCGCGTCCATATAACGATCAACATCCCTACCCTTCTCCTTCGCCCACTGCCGTTGACCAAAAGAGAGCATGCCCCACAGCGTTTTTAAAAAAGCGCGCTTATCTTCCTTAAGCAGCAACCCTAAAAGCCCTTGAGCATTATCCCGGATCAGCGTACAAACCCGCTCCTCTTGCTCTCGCTCTCCTTCAGCATCAAATTCGAATAAATAGCGTCCGAACCGCTGTCGAAATAATCCGTCTAAAGCGGCAAGGTACGGCGCCAAGACCGAGTGAACGTGCACATACTCCCCAGCAGTCGAAGGTGATTTCGGCAACCGCTTAAGTTCCGCGACTTCGGCCGGAAAGCGAAAGGAGCGGGGCGTGCGAACGAGCCACTCGGGAAAAATTGGGCTCTCGACAATCACATCGTCCATGTCAGACAAACGGGTCATCATGGCATCTTGGGTATGGCTATCCAAAGCATCGATCCCAAAATCAACCCCAAGGGTATGGATGTTTAACAAAAAGGCTCGCTCCCGGTTTGACAATCTCCTGTCAACAAACAGGAACCATCCGGCTACCTCAACTTCACAGTCACGCTTGTCGACGACAACCAACGGATTAATGACGTTCCCTTTGGAATCGTACTTCGCATACAACTCCGTGGGACTAATAATCACAACTCCTTCACCCACTTCAGAATCAACTAAAGTTGAAAAAGCCTTTTTGAGCCCTTCCCCGACAGCTTCGGGGTATTGATCAAAATCAAGGTAGCTTTCCAGCTGCTCGCCATATTCATCCAATTGGTAGGCGTAAACACCCCAAGCACCATCAATGTTTCGCATCACATACCGCGTTAGCGGCTGTACGGTAAGGGCCCGCTCTCCCACACCATACTCTGAGAGCAGCGCTCGCGACTTGGCGCGCAGGCTCTCTAAAACCGCGGGCACACCAATGGCTATTCCAACGCGATCAATCACCTCCTGCGTTCTCCGAAGCTCATGATCGAAGTTAAAGATCTTGCCGAACCACGGCTCACTTCCAAATCCCGTCCTCGGCAATTCCGCTTGTGCAACTTGAGCCATAACCATCTCCAGTTGACCTTTATTAAACTTCACGCGAGGGAAAGACCCCATCTCCGCCGAAAAGACGACAAAAAACCTTCCCGAAGGAAGGTTTGTAACTTGAACGCTAGCCCCTAATCGCTAGTCGCTACTCTGACTCCTGCTCGGGAGAAACATTGCGCCCACGACGTTCCTGACTTCCCCGCCCTTCGCGAAGAGCGGGGTTACAGTTGCGGCACAGCCACCAAGTCAGACTTGGTGACCCTGAAGTGATCCGCCAACCGGCGGATCTCCTTCAGGGCTCCCGACTAGACCTCGCAGTTGCCAGAGGCAACTTAAAGGGAATTCACGGGATTCCGTCGCGGAAACAAAAAGGTTGTCAAATGCTAAAACCTAAAGATACCAGCCAAGCTTAAGCGGTGTCAACATGAGAAAGTATCTGAAAATTATCGCCACGGAAAAACCATAAGCCCATTACCCATTCCCCTCATCTTTTTCATCATCTTTCCCTTCATTGCCTTCTTGTAGCTCCTCACCTTCGCGATCTTCGCTATCCTCAACACCATCGATCTCCTGTTGAATCTCATCTTGGATCTCACCATCCAAAGATTCTCCCTGGTCATCCACTTTGCTTTCGATTTCTTTATGACTGCGTTCGTTGATCGCAAGTGCTGATTCCACTACTGCTTGTGCCTCATCGGGAGTTCGGGACATCACACCCAAAAGCACCTTCTCATGCTGTTCAGTCGCCGCGAAAAGTTGGCGGTAAAAATCCTTTGTGTTGTCTCCTCGGGTCTCGGCGAGCTTAGCCGCATCAATTGCCTGCGTAAGATACTTCTCTGCCTTCGTTGCCGTGGAAACCGCAAGTCCCACTTTCCCTTTTTCCGCCAAGGCTAAGGAAGCGGAAATGCGTTTATCCGAATAGTGGAGAAGGAGCTTGGCTCGCGCCAGTGGCTGTCCGGTAAACCACAATTGGATCCGGTCCCGGGTCATCTTTAAAAAATAAAGGGGGTGATCAGGCAGAAATCCGGGGTAAGGCAACGGGTACTCTTCCGTTTCCGGTTTCATTTCGCTCACGATGACCATCTCCTCCTCTGGGGAAGAAGAGGCATCAGCTGCAAGCGTCGCCATTGGAGCCCGTGAACGCCAGATGGAAACTCCGACAACCAAAAGACTAAAACCGAAAAGAAGGAAAGAAAAAAAAGATCGTTTCATGCCTTTCTCACCTCCATTCCGAATCCCATTGAAATCGGATAAGAAAAATCTTTAAAAAACGCTCCGGCCCATTAGACCTTACTCCGAGTACCCAAATAGTCAACAATCACTCGGGCGTAAATCTCCGTGACCTTCCGCAAGCTTTCAAGATCGATCCACTCATTCACCCCATGATACCCAGCCCCGTCAGGACCAAATCCGGAAACCGTCGGGATGTCATTGGTAACCAGCATCCACGCATCACACCACGGCCCGGACCCCTCGATCTTCGGAGAAAATCCAAACACTTCCCTAACATGCTTGGCCAAAACCTCCACAACCTCTTCCTTACGGTCGATCTCAACCGATGGGACAAACAAGAGATCGCTAAGCTCATAGCGAAGACCGGGTATGGAGGTGAGCTTCTCGCGAATCCAAATCTTCACCTGCTTATCGCTGTTTCCTGGCATCAAACGAACATCCCCATAGGCAACACATTTATCAGGAACCGAATTGATAGACAGACCACCGCTGATCTTCGTCGGAAAAGTGAAAACCGGAGAGCGTCCGATAAAGGCCCGTGCCGGTTTATAGGGAATCTCTAAGTTCTCTAAAGAAACAATTGCCTTCGCCATATCCAAAATAGCATTCCGTCCCGCTTCCTTCCTCTCCCATGCCCGAATTCCGGTATGGATGGCCTCTCCGAACGTGGTGAGACGAAAACGATACCCTCCCCGATTGCCGATGGCAATCTTGGAAGTCCCGGGCTTTCCGATAATCGCCGCCTTCGCCCGAATCCCCTGCTTTAAAAGGTATGCCGTCCCAAATTCGCTGCAGCCACCGGGTTCTTCGTCAACCACGAATTCAAGGATGAGTCGCCCATCCAAGACAACGCCACTATCGATGAGCGCCTTGACGGCGTAGACGTATGCGGAAAGCGTACCTTTCATGTCGGCCGCCCCCACTCCGTAAAGCCTTCCGTCTCGGATTGCACCGGAGTGAGGATCAAGCGTATATCCTTCTCCTGCAGGAGTCGTGTCCATGTTACCGTTTAAAATGAGGCTTTTGCGGAACCGCCGCGAACCGACATAGCAAAGCACATTCGGCCGTTTTTTCGTCATACCGATCTTCCGGGATTGAAGTCCGAAAGACTGTAGCCGCTTGACGATGAGTTCGGCCACTCCAAGTTCAATCGGCACCTTGGCACTCGATTGATCGGGAGTATACGGATTCTCGCTTTTCTCTCGCACCAATACCGAAGCAAAACTGGTTTGCTCGGGAAAGTTCTTAGTAACGGCAGAGGAAATGCGTTGCCAAAGCCGTGAAGAAGCCATACCGTGTCCTCCATTCTACCACCAAGAGGGGAAAACTCCAAATCTTCCAGAGGAAGTAACACCTATGAGAATAGTCCGACCGCCACGGACCAAAACGTATGCGAAAGAATGGGAGCGACCAGGTTTCGAGTCCGAAGCATCAGAATGGCATTACCCATACCGACAAAAAAGAAGAGGATGAGCTGAATGACGATGAAGGATGCACTGGCATGAGACTCAAACCAAAGAATGGGAAAGTGAAGCAGGGTATAAAGAAATGCCGTGAGACCCACGCTCTCCCATTCATTTCCAAAAGAATGGTAGAACCGAGAAAGAAAAAATCCCGAAAAAACCATCTGCTCCCAAACCGCCGTCATCAAAGATACGCCCAAAAGACTCAACCAAGAAACAGACGTAAAAGGGAGGATGCCGAGGCGCTCTCCTGAAGGAACATATCCTGCGAGCCGTACGGCAAGGAGGTAAACGACCCCAAGCGTCAAACCAAAATAGATGGACAAGGACAACCTCTCCCGCCGAAATCCAAAAGCTTCAAAGAGAGCCCTACCCCGCTTACCTTCCCCGACCAGGACGGACAAAACAGGGGGTAAAAAAACCAAAGGCTTAAATATCAACTCCTCAATGATCGTCGGAAATCGAAACAGCAGGCGGTATAAACCCCACAGAACAAAAATAACCGCATAGACGGAAATAGTTCTCCGTAGAACCTCTATGCGGGATTCCGGACGGACCAAACCAACTCGTTCTGAAACCGAAAGGATCAATCTGCGAAACAGAGTGTGAGAGCGCATGGGACGGAAAAAATATTGGAAAATAGGACAACCTCCCGTTACGAATTCATTGTACAATAACAAAAGGAATAAACTAAAAATTGGAAAAGGAATGACACCTTACCCTCAAGGTGTATGATAGAAGCCCAAAGTCAAAAACCTGAGCGATGAAAAGGTCAAAACTCCAAGAAATCAAAGAGTATAAATACAAAAACGTCACCATCTCCGGCATCCCCGGAGCCGGTTCCTCGACCTTAGGGAAAGCCCTGGCAAAAGCAATCGGATGGAAGTATTTCTCAGGAGGCGACTTTATGCGAGCCTACGCCATCAAAAAAGGATTCTTTAACAAACGGAACAAAGTCCACCATGACGCAACCATCTACGACGAGGATTTCGACCGAAAGGTTGATTTCGGAATGCGCGAGACCCTCAGTACCAAAAGCGGACAAGTCTTGGAATCCTGGCTTTCAAGCTTTATGGCACAAGGGATTAAAGGGACGTTAAAAATCCTGGTCTATTGTTCGGTAGACTCGGTGAGGGTCGACCGCATCGTCAACCGCGACAATATCACCGTTGGTGAGGCAAAAAAACATATATTCGAGAGAGAGAAAAAGAACACCGAAAAATGGGGCAGGGTCTACAAACACCAATGGCAAGAGTGGGTGGTAGAAAAAGGGCGAGTCGACAAGACAAAACCAATTTGGTTCTGGTATCCGGAGCTGTATGATGTAGCGATCGACACCTATGGAAACAGCAAGGAAGAAACATTGAGGATCGCCCTCACAGCGCTCGGAGTAAAAAAACCGATCGATTACCAGAAACTCTTTGCCTCCGAATAAACCTCCATGCGGAAAGCTCAAACGGGTGAATACTCCCCCAAAACAAGGGATAAACGAGGAAGATTTGTTCAATCAGAAACTCCCGGAACCGCAACCACGGTTTCGGGATCAGAACCGGAAACACCCCCCGAAAGCAGAAAGAAACCGGAGAAAACTCAAGCGTATTCATCCGCACCCCTAAACTTGAGCCACAAGGTTGCATGGGGAAAAGCCAAGCTCAGGGAATATTGGTATGTCCTTACCGCACTTATACTCATCTGCCTGGCATCCTACCTGTTCATCTTTCGCGATCTGCCCTCCCCTCAAAGACTTCGTCAAGCCGATGCCTTTGCCGCCTCAACCAGAATCTTTGACCGGAACGGAAAATTGCTGTTTGAGATCTATACGGAACGCAACAGAACACCGGTAACCGTAAAGGAGCTCCCGGAGTATATCAGCTCCGCCCATATCGCAATTGAGGATAAAAACTTCTACCACCACCATGGCTTTGCTTCCGAAGGATTGGTAAGAGCAACGGTAAATACCCTGTTTCGCAGAAAGCTCCAGGGCGGATCGACCATTACCCAACAGCTCGTCAAGACCGCGCTCCTCAGTCCCGAGCGGACCATTCAAAGAAAAATCCGCGAAGCGATCCTGACAATTCTCACCGAACTCATATACTCGAAAGACCAAATTCTCGAAATGTACTTAAACCATGTTCCGTACGGAGGGACGGCTTGGGGAGTTGAAGCCGCCGCCCAAACGTATTTCGGAAAACCGGCCAAGGACCTGACTTTAGGTGAAGCCGCCCTCCTCGCTGGCCTTCCCGCTGCTCCCACTCGCTATTCCCCGTTCGGGGCGAATCCCGAACTGGCAAAAGAACGCCAAGAGTTGGTCCTCTCCCGCATGGTTGAAGATGGATATATTACGGAGAACGAGAGAGAAACCGCAAAACAAGAACCGGTCAAGCTCGTCCCTCCGAAGACCGATATCAGGGCCCCCCATTTTGTCCTTTGGGTGAAAGAGCTTCTGGTTGAAACGTACGGCGAGCAAGCGGTCGAAAAAGGCGGGCTTCACGTCACCACGACCCTCGACCTTGATCTTCAAGAATACGCCGAAGGCACGCTTGCCGCTGAAATAGCCGATCTTGAAAAACTTCGGGTCGGCAACGGCGCCGCCCTCATTACGAATCCGAAAACCGGCGAAATTGTAGCCATGGTCGGTTCACGGGACTATTTCGACACCCAACACGACGGCAATGTAAACGTCACCACCCGTCCCCGTCAACCCGGAAGCTCAATAAAACCGATAAACTACGCGACGGCCTTCGCGACCGGCCGGCTCACTCCCGCATCCCTGATCCTGGACATCCCGACCTGTTTTGTCGTTTCTGGGCAACCACCCTACTGTCCCCGGAACTACGACAACACCTTCCACGGCCCCGTTCAAGTTCGCTTTGCCCTGGGGAACTCGTACAACATCCCTGCGGTGAAGGCCCTGGCGGTGAACTCGGTTGAAAATATGATCGCGACGGCCAGTGCCATGGGCATCACCGGCTGGAAAGACCCGAGTTCCTACGGACTCTCCCTAACCTTGGGAGGGGGAGAGGTACGCATGGTTGATATGGCTGTAGCTTTTGGCGTTTTTGCAAACGAAGGTATCAAAGCCCCTCTCCATGCAATCCTCAAGGTTGAAGATCAACAGGGAAATATCTTGGAAGAATACAAACCAGAAGAGACTCTTGAGGAAGTCAACCGGCTCAATGAGGCTGACCAGAAAACAGAGACTGAAAACAGTGAAAAGCAATCGGTGCATCGGGTTCTCCCCCGAGAAATCGCCTACCTTATCTCCCATATCCTCTTAGATAACAATGCGCGCGCCGGGGCTTTCGGAACGGATTCCCAACTGGTGATTCGAAACAAAGTCGTCTCCGTCAAAACTGGTACAACAAACGATCTTCGGGACAACTGGACGATCGGCTTTACTCCAGAAAGGCTTGTTTCCGTCTGGGTTGGGAACAACGATAATACCCCAATGAACCCCTATCTTGTCTCTGGAGTCACGGGCGCAGCCCCCATTTGGCACAAACTCATGGAGAAAGTGCTCGAGAACGAAAAAGCCCAGTGGCCGGAGAAACCCAAAGGAATCATCGGTTTGGATATCTGCACCATCTCAGGGCTTCTTCCCAACCCGGAAAATCCTTGCCCGACCAGACACGAATTCTTTATGAAGGGCTTTGAACCTAAAGAGCTCGATCAATCCCGTCGTGGGATCCCGATCAAAAAGGACACGGGGCTCCCTCCGAAACAGGGGGATACCGAGAACATCGAGATTCAGGATCATTTCGTCGTTTCCGATCCGTTTCTCAAAGATTTCTGTTTGGACTGTCCTTGGCCGCAGGAGGTTGATGAAAATGGTCAGCCGACCGGAAAACCTGCCTATCCGCAAACAACGATCGACATAAAAACTGGAACAGGCACAATCTCCCAAAACCCCTAAATGGTGTAGTATGGATAAGGCGGTATGGAGAAAAAAAACCTGCTCCAATTCCCATCAATGGCCATCTTCCTCGCTGAATCGGTGGCAATCCAAAACCCACGCTGCATCGACTTCACGAAAGAGCTCGAAAGTAGCCTCGGCCTCTTCCAACTCGGAGCCCTCGCGCGCTTTTTTCCCCAAATCGTTGCGGGAACAGCCGCCCTCTTCACATACCTCTTTTTTCTCAAGGCGTTTGCAAAACCCAAAACCCTCCTTGCCCTCGTAAGCCTTCCGATAACCTACGCTGCGCTCTCCACCCTCATTTCCTACCTTATCCGAGACGTCTTCAGTTACTGTTATTAGAAGGGGAAACAACCTTTGCTACAATAACCCTATGCCAGCCAAAGCCGAAAAGAAAAAGAAAACGGAAAAGCACCGTGCTGCCCGAAAAGACTCCCCTCCCTCGATTCCGGTAGGCACCGCAGAGAAGATTCAAGCCGAGACAATGCCGACCGAAAGTGCCACGAAGGAAAAAGGAAGCCCGGGTTTGCCGCCTGAAAACGAACCAGGAAGCACTCCCGAACCGCAAGAACAGTTACCGCCGATCGATCTGTCAAGCACCCAAGCTGAACCTGAAACGGAAACGGGAGAAAACCCTCTGACTCAAGTCCAAAGCCTAGCCGAAGAAGCAAGTAAAGCCCCTCCTCCGATAGACGAAGAGCCAAAGCCTCCGGTAGCCCTGGATCTCCGAAAACCGCCGGCTTGGCACGCGGAATCGGAAACCCCAACGGAAACTCCGGAAGAGATTCCAAAAGAACAAGCGACGATCGGGGAAGAAGCACAAGAACAGGAAAAAGAACCGCAAGAACAGATAGCCAAGCAGCCGAAAAAAAAGCTAACCATTGGTTTCATCGCGCTCCTTGTGATCTTTCTTCTTCTGCTTATTGCTGTAATCGTTGCGATAAACCTCATGACGGCCAAACAGGAATTTATCTCTCCGGTTCCCGAAGAAACCGGTGTCCTCTCCGTGCAAATCGAAGCCCGGGACACTCAAAAATCAAAGGAAGTGATTGGATTTCTGCCCTACTGGAATATCAAAGAGGAAACAAACTTTCGCTACCAGCTTCTGACCCAAATTGCATTCTTCTCATTACAAATCGATGCGGACGGAAATATCAACAAACTCAAAGAAGATGGGACCGAAGAACCGGGATGGACTGCCTTTAAAGGGCCATCGTTTGGGACAATCTTCCGTAAAGCAAAAGAGTCGGGAGCAAAAGTTATTTTGACCATTCAAGCCATGGATCAAGAAACCATCTCCGAAGTCGTCAACGATCCTCTGAAACGAAGCCGAGCGATCGCTCAAACGCTTGAAGCGATATTGACCAAAAACCTCGACGGGGTAAACATTGACTTTGAATACGCCGGAGCGCCCAGCGTCAACACAGTCGATAACTTCACCGAGTTTGTTAAGGAATTTAATGGTGAGCTCCAGGCAAAGAAACCAAACGCCACACTGACCGTCGACGTCTTCGCCGACGCCGTAGCCAAAGTACGACTCTGGGACATACCGGAGTTTGTAGAGGATGTGGACCATATCATCATTATGGCCTACGACTTCCATCGTGCCTCATCTTCGGTTGCCGCTCCCGTTGCGCCGATCCGAGGGGCACCAGAATATTGGGAATACGACATCGGGAAAGCCCTTACGGAGTTCACAAAAATTGTCCCCATGGAAAAGATCATCCTCGGAGTCCCCTACTATGGGTACGAGTGGAGAACGACCACAGATACGCCATATGCCACAACCTATCCGAAATCCGGATCGCTCGCCACGTTTAAACGAATTCAAACGCTAATCGAAGAAAAAAATCCAAAACTCGATTGGGACGAAACCGCCCTCGCCCCACGGGTAACATACACCGAAAAAGGAGAAATCTACCAAATCTACTACGAGAATGAAACCTCGCTTGGACTAAAGTACGATTTAGTAAATCAAAGCGGAATCGCAGGAATTGGTATTTGGGCATTGGGATACGATGGGGAATATCCAAATCTTTGGAATCTCCTTGCAGAAAAATTACCCCGTAACTGACACGCATCTCCCAACGAAGAGACCCCCTCTATATCAAAAGGAGAGCGCGGAACAAATTTCGCCGGTTGCTTAGGCCAGTCCGCCAGCTGGCGGACTGGTATGGAATACAACGAACGCCTGCAAATCGTGATTGCGCCGTTTGCGACCAAGAAATTTCCGTTGCAGGGGTCTCCGCAGTAAGCGGAACTCGAGCTATAAACTGCCAGAGTTGCCCATCTGAACTATAATATCCCCAAAAGATGAAAGGAAACCCGTCAGAAACAAGGAAACGGTTGCCAATTGACGGACTGCTAATCACCTTTGGTCAGCCATTTTTCCAAGGGATACTGATCGTGCTCTACGGCGCAATCATCGGAATTGCGCTGATCGCCAATGGGCTGGTTCAATTAATGAAACTGTCGAATGCGCTCACCGTACCAATACGAAAGACACTCTCATCGGTGAAGTCAAGAGTCGCGCGGATCTCAGAAGATCTTACGGCGAAAAGCTCCCTCCAAACAAAAAAGCTGCTGAGTGTCCAAGTTCACATCAGAAAAACCAAACCCCAAAGAAGAATTCCTGCAAAAGCTGTGGTCATTTCACTCGCAGCGTTCACACTCTTAACCGGAATAATCATATTTCTCCTCGGCGGAATACTCAAAGACCTTCCCAGTCCAGACAGACTCAAGGACCGCAAGCAAATTGTATCAACGAAGATTTATGATCGAAACGGAAATCTGCTCTTCAAGATTTTCAAGAACGAAAACCGAACGCTCGACGATTTGGAAGACATCCCTCCCTTCCTCATTCAAGCCACCATCGCCATAGAAGATAAGGACTTCTACAAACACCCGGGGTACTCATATAAAGGTATCTTGAGGGCAATACGTGATATGGTAAAAACTGGGAACCTCCAGAGCGGATCAACCATCACGCAGCAACTCGTTAAAAATGCGCTCCTTTCAAAAGAAAAGACCGTAAAAAGAAAAGTGAAAGAGATTATTCTTGCAATACTCGTGGAAATGAAATTTACCAAAGACGAAATACTCACAATGTACTTCAACGAAGTCGGATACGGAGGTGCGGCTTATGGAATCGAAGAAGCCGCTCAGATGTACTTTAATAAACCCGCCCGCGAACTCAATCTTGAAGAAGCCGCTTTGCTCGCCGGACTTCCGGCTGCACCAACTCGTTATTCTCCGTTTGGGACACATCCGGAAACGGCCAAATTCAGACAACACGAAGTGCTTCGAAGAATGGTTGAAGAGGGGTACCTTACGGAAAAACAAGCGGAAAAAGCAAAGGCCGACCAGCTGATCTTTGCTTCCCAAAAGACGGACATTAAGGCCCCACACTTCGTCATGTATGTAAAATCGCTTCTGGTCGAAAAGTTTGGTGAACAGGTGGTAGAGCAGGGAGGTCTTGAAGTGCAAACATCCTTAGATCTGCAGATCCAAAGACTCGCCGAGGAGGCAGTGGAAAAAGAAGTCAGCCGACTCTCAAACCTCAACATCCAAAACGGAGCCGCCCTGGTGACCAATCCGAAAACGGGCGAAATCTTGGCCATGGTAGGGTCAAGAAACTTCTTCGATTTTGAACACGACGGACAGGTAAACGTCACCATCCGCCCCCGTCAACCGGGGAGTGTCATCAAACCGATAAATTACGCCGTGGCGTTGGAGGGGGGGATGACAGCGGCAACCCTGCTTACCGACAGTCCGATTACGTATCAAATCCCGGGCCAGCCGCCATACTCACCAAAAAATTACGATGGGAAATACCATGGGAAAGTGAGCCTCCGTGAAGCACTGGCAAACTCATACAACATCCCTGCGGTTAAAACGCTTGCCGTCTTTGGAGTGGAAAAAATGGTGGAAAAAGGGAAGGCTATGGGAATTACAACCTGGGATAGTCCAAGCCGTTACGGCCTGTCGCTTACGCTCGGGGGTGGTGAGGTCAAAATGGTGGATCTCGCAGTTGCCTATGCTTCACTCGCCAATGCCGGGAATAGAATCGACCTTGCTCCCATCCTCAAAATATCGGATGGTAAGGGCCGTGTACTCTTCAAATACGCCTGTGACAACTTCCAATCACCAAACGAGAAGGCAAAACCCATTGAAGAAGTTGTCTGCAATCCCAAACCGGTGGTAAAACCGGAAGTCGCCTTTATTGAAACGAGCATTCTTGCAGATAACATCGCCCGGTCGCGAGCATTCGGACGACGCTCGGTCCTCAACATTCCTGGGCATGAAGTGGCGGTGAAAACCGGGACAACCCAAAATCTCCGGGATAACTGGACAATCGGGTATACCGACGACGTTCTCGTGTCCTCCTGGGTGGGAAACAACGACAATACTCAAATGAGCTATGTAGCCTCAGGCATCACGGGGGCATCTCCTATTTGGAGTACCATCATGACTACGCTTCTTGCAGAAAAGCCCCCTCACCGGTTCGAGACACCCCAAACCATTGCCAGAGTTGCCGTCTGCCATACCACCGGTACATTACCCTGCGAAGGCTGCCCGCAATACTTCGAATACTTCATTCCTGGGACACAACCAACCAACGCTTGCCTGCCGAAAACGGAAGGTGAAGAAGAAGGAGGCAAAGCCCTCACGGAAAAGGAGGACAAAGTCCAGGTAAAAAAACCAAAAGACGAAAAATTTGGCAGAATTCTTGGAGGAACCAACGCCAGACCGGCACTCTAAGTCAGCTGAAATCCCCTGTATTTCAATTATGGTGAATATGAAAGAATGGTGACCCTTAACGAGAGCGTGTCCATGTGGAAGGCCCGAAAAACTCACTGAACCAGGCAGGGATGCGCCGCTGGATCCAAAAAAGCAGTGAAAGACCAACCGTCAGAAGAAACAGGATAATGATTGCCCGTCTTCCTCCCCGATCCTCCCCGGACTTTTTTTCAATGGAGGGGGAACGCCCCCCCGAGGTCCCAATCGGTAACTTGGATGGCAAACCCGAAGGAATTCTCTCCGCTCCCATACCGTCCTTAAATCTGTATTTTTATCCCGCCGTACTTCCGTGCAATACGGTTGTAAAGCCAAACAGAAACGGCAACCGTCGCACCCCCAAACAACACATAGAGCGCCGCCCCCACAAGAAGAACAAAACCTCCCACAAGGAATTCGACAACGCTGAAGTTCCCTCGAAGCAAAGCCAGCAACTCAGCCCCTAAAAAAACAAGAGTGATAGTGCCGACCACCGCACCATAGAATAGGAGTCCAAAGCGAAATGCACTACGAAGATCAATGGACTTGATTTCCTTCAAACCTCCTCACCTCCGCTCAAAAGACCGCTTTTTTCTATCTTGTCTACTATTCTCTCAACAACCTGCTGAATCGTCAAATCGGAAGTGTCCAAAACCCACGCTCCGTGCGCAACCCGAAGTGGATCCGCTTTTCGAGCGCTGTCCTGCTCATCCCGCCGGCGTAAATCCGCAAGCACCTTCTTGTACGAAAGCCCAATCCCCCGCTCACGGAGTTGTTGTTGGCGCCGACGCGCTCGCACCTCGGGACTGGCGGTGAGAAAAATGCGAAAAGGGGCATCGGGGAGGACCCGCGTGGTAATATCTCGTCCTTCCATGACCACGCTCTGACCAGCCACCATCTCCCGTTGTCTTGCCACCAAAATCGCTCGTACTTCTGGGTGTTGAGAAATAATCGAAGCTCCCAGGCCAACTGCTTCACCGCGGATCTTCCAGGAAACGTCCTCGCCGTTGAGCAGAACGGTAGTCAAACGCCCATCCTGCTCCTCCAAAGTCGGTGGCCGAATCTCGATCCTTGCTTGGGAAAGAAGCGTAACAACCGAAGAGGAATCCTCCAAGGGAATCCCCGATGACTGCGCCAACAAAGCAGCTGAGCGGTACATCGCACCGGTATCGACATAGACAATTCCTAGTCGTTCTGCCAAGGATCGGGCCACCGTTCCCTTGCCGGCAGAAACCGGCCCATCAATGGCAATTTGTAAAGGACGAGAAGGACGTTTCATCACCACTTTCCATCAAATCAGAATCGCGCGCTACTCAATGGATAACAAAAATCCAACCTTCAGTAAAGAAGATGGAAAGATCAGAAGTCCGACCAGAAAACCTTCGGCCGAGAAGAAGCACCTCTCTTCGCCTCCCTACGGTAGAACGGGAAGTAAAACAATATCCTGCCTTACTTCTTTTTCTCAGAAACACCAAATCCCACCAACTTAAACAACCCAAGAAAAATGAAAATAATCGGCCAAAAACGCCAAGTATCCGCTGGCAAAACTCCCAGGTTCACGAGTAGAACCGCCGTTCCCGCAAGAATGATAAAAACTGGCCAAAAAAGTCCACCCTCATTCATCTCAGAAAGCACAAGCGTTCACCTCCTCTCAAACAAAACGCCTGCGTTCTCTCAAACCCTTTCGGAAAATCGACCTCCGTAGAAGGGCAGGAACGCTCAGTATCCCCTCCGTAATAAAAACCTCAACAACATTAAGCGTAGCAAAGCACCCCTGAAAGGTCAAGACGAAGAAGAATCGACTTGGGCTCACCGCCGTGTAATAGGCGATTTACCCTCAAGCTGACTCCGGTATAACAAACCGCGTTTAGCCGACAGAAACTGAAGCACCCCCTCGGCATTACGACTACCCCAAGACGCAGCTTCTACTAAGGACTTCTGAAGGATAAGTCCTGCCACAAAACCGCTCCCGAATGCATCCCCTGCTCCAACGCTGGAAACCTTGGGTTTCTTCGACCCGGAATAGAAGAAACACTCTCCCTTTCCGCAAACCTTGCCACCAAGCTCTCCAGCAGTAATCACACTAGTTGCTGGACCAACCAGGCATGCCTTCGAACGAAATACCTTGGTGTCCGAAAAATCGATGTGGGTAAGCCGGGTGGCTTCCTCCCGATTCATCAAAAGGACCTCGACATGAGGAAGAAGGGGAAGCAGCCGCTCTCGCAAATCAATCTCACCATTCCCCGGATTAAGGGCAACCCGAATGCCCTGCTTCTTCGCAAAGGAAACGAGCTCCTCCAACAGTCCCATCCGCCCCCCCAAAGAAGAAATGTGAAGCCAGCGGGTGTGAAGCTGTTTCCAGGGAATATCCTTATGGGTCAGCATGCGGCTCGCCCCCCGATAGGTGACGATGGCCCGCCCCCCCTCACCGGAAACGAGGATCACCGAAATAGCGGTCTCCTCTCCCTCCTCAACCACGAGGTGTCGCGTATCGACCCCCTCCCGCACGAGCTCCGAGGCAACCATCTTCCCCGCAAGATCCCTGCCCATCTCGGCAATCACCGCGGTCCGGAGGCCTTTCCTTGAAAATGAAACGGCGTTATTTGTCCCTCCCCCGCCGGATACGATCTCGATTTCCGACGCCTCAATCTTTCCTTCATAAGGTTCGCAAATGGCAACACCCCCGTCAAAGTTCTTGGACGCAAGCAGTTTATAGGACCGTGATTTCACAAAAACATCCAAAACCGCTGATCCTACCGTAACGACATCGTACATACGCTCCCAAAAGAATTCGTTTACCGCTCTTATCGATGGTATCGGTATTTAATATCGGCCCGATTTTGGCAGACGTCACACTTCTCGGGATCATGGGCCTGCATCTCGCGCTCAAAACGACTGACCGCATCCAGAACCTCCTCCGGTGTCTGGACAATGGTGTACACCCGCTCCTCTGTTCCCCGCATAAAGAAATTCCGCATCAAAACATGCATCACCTCATACCAGAAATCCCCAAAAAGAATGAAGGGTTTATGATGCCCGAAGTAAAGTCTCGCCAGGACCCAAGCGGTACCGAGCTCACTGATCGTTCCGGTGCCACCCTTAAAAATGATATAAACATCCGCCTCCTCCAAAAGCTTAAACATCCGCTCAACATAATTCCCGGTGACGATCTCTCGGTCAACGATGTTCGCAATATATCGGCCTTCAAATCCAGGAGCGTCATCGGGATAGAAAGTCACCGCTTCCGTCCTGCCCCCACCTTCTTCAGCGCCTTTGGTTGAAGCCTCCATGACCCCGGGCCCGCCGCCATTGACGACGGTGTACCCTTGCGAAGCCAGCATCTTTGCGGTTCGAAATGCATCTTTGTAAAGTCTGCTTCCGGGCTTAGCGTCGGCATAGCCAAAAAATGCCACTTTCTTAATGAATCTCTTTCTCATTGAACCGCCTTTGAAAGATTCGCGATAGCCTTCCCGATATCTTTACTCTCCCATAAAAAGTTCCCGACTGCAAACTCCGTGGCCCCCTCCGAAACAAGCTGCTTAACAACCGAAGGGGTGATCCCGCCATCCACGCAAATTGGAAGGTCCGGCCGGAGAGCCTTGACTTCCGCGATCTTCCCGAACACCCGCTCATCAAATAGTTGTCCGCTCCGTCCGGCGGGAACGGACATCAACAGCACCGAATCAAGATCAGCAATGCTCCTTTCGATCGCCACGATGGGAGTCGGCAGATCAACGGCAAGCCCAACTTCCATTCCGAGGGAAAAGCCGTACTCGATAAACGCCCGCGAGTCTCGCATGTGCTCGACATGTCCGAACACCCTACTCGCTCCGGCCAGATCGCAACGATTCAGGTAGGCGATGGGTTCGCCAACCATAAGCTGGACATCCAAAGAAAGAGCACTCGAAATTTGCTCCAAAGCCTCAACCCCGACGGAAACCTCGGCAGAAAATGCCCGCCCGACAATATCAATCTGAATACGATCAACCAGTTGGTCAACCCGGGCACATTTCTCAAGAAGCTCCGTAACGTTTGTAGCAAGGATCGCTGGGATTATCCGCATGTGCTGCTCGATAACCTATCGAGAAAACGATAGGCAGGAAAATCACAAACCAAAAATAGTCAAGGTAAAAAGGAACGATAAATTCACTTAAGCCTTAAACACCATCCGTTCAAGTGCTTCGATCTTGCGAAGCCTCCGAAGATACTTCCGATCGCGCTTGGGAGAAGCATCAAGCCATGCGGAGATGATCTTTGTTGCCTGCCCGAAAGAAACCTCATCTGCCGGCAAGGCAATGATATTGGCGTGATCATCACTCTTGGCATGGGCTGCCCGCCGCTCGTCAGACACTTCAACCGCCCGAATACCCCTCACTTTATTGGCAACCAACGCCATTCCTCCCGAACCACAAAGAAGGATCCCCACATCATCGCTTCCCGCGACTCTTGAGGCAACCGCAAACGCAAAATCGGGGAAATCATCCTCGGGATCATAGACGGCATTCCCGAGATCAACGACGGCTGGCTGCGTATCCGTCAGCCAGCGCTTGATCTTCTCCTTAAGTTGAAAACCACGATGGTCACTCCCAAGATAAATTCTCATCAAACGACAATCGCACCATTGGATAACAGCTAAAACAAAGGGTTGCCAAAAGCAGTAATGGCCAACACACTATGAAAAAGAACCGAAGCAAAGAAGATGTACCAGAAGACGCAATGACGCGCATAATACCAACGGTACCAGGGTTGCTTGAGCATACCCTCAACGAATCGATGCCCAACCAAACAACGACAAGAGAAAAACACCAGAGAAAGGGAGAGGAGGTTGAGAATTCCGAAAACGTACACCAACTTGCCGGCGAGCAAAGGATCAAACATGATAAAAAAGAGTTTAAAAGATACCACCCCTTAAATCAAGAGGCAGGCAAACACGCTGGAAAGCAAACCTTCCTTGCACCCGACGCAGCGACTTGATACCATCAAAGGTATGAGATACATCCTAAAGAGCCATCGTTTTGTCATCACAATTATCATCCTCATCTTCATGACGATCGTCTTTGGGTTCCTCATCGTCCCCATTGAAATATCTGACCCGACGACAACCTTCCGAAACGCCGAAGATGGTCTCTGGTGGTCCTTTACGACCGTTACCGGAGTTGGCTTCGGTGACTACTACCCGGTGACAACCACAGGAAGAATAATCGGGGTCATACTGGAAACGATCGGGGTCACAATATTTGGTCTTATCATTGCTATTCTGACAATAAACCTCTACCGCGACGAACAACAGTTCTATTGGAGACGGATGACCGAGCGTTTCGATCGAATTGAAGAAAAGCTGATCAAGCTTGAACAAAAACAAGACTACTCCATCAAAACGAACGAGAAACCCAAAAAGGGGTGAACCCTTAGAGTCCTGTCAGGCGGAAGCCCCCGAAGCACAACCCTCACCGTATCTGATACCCCAGCCGGAACGCCCACCCAAACAAATAGGAGTTCAGATAGCCGTAAGTCAGACGATCGGAGAGAAATAAAACGGTGTTATTAAACAAAAGAAATCCGATAAGAAATAACAAAACCCCCGAAACCTTGCTGAAAAGACTAAGAAAATGGGCATATCCCCGCAGAAACCCTGGTACCTCGGCAAGGACAAGTGAGACGAAAAGGAAAGGCAACGAAATCCCCAAGGAATAGACAAACAGCATAAGGGCTCCGGCCGAAGCGGTGCTGGCAGTTGCGGCAAGCGTCAAAATCGAACCTAGCACGGCGCCAACACAAGGTGTCCAGGCAGTAGCAAAAACAATTCCCAACAAAAACGCTCGTCCGTACGAAAGATGATCAGCCCATCGCGGTAATCGCAGGGAATGCCCAAGTGAAAGAAAGGGAAGACGAAGAACGCCCATGAATTGGAGTGCAAACACCATAATCAACACCCCACCAACCCGCTCCATCCAAACACCGGATTGCCTAAGCCACAAACCGAAAGAAGCGGCCGTCGTCCCGAGAAGCACAAAGATAAGCGAAAACCCCAGGATATAAGAAAGAGAAGAAAATAGAATCTGCCGCCGATATAAAGAAAGGTTCTTGGAAAAGGCATACTCAGATAACGATACGCCGGCGATATACCCAATGTATGCCGGAAGAAGAGGAACAACACACGGAGCAAAGAAGGATACGACACCTCCGGTGAATGCGATTAGAAGATTAAGATCCATAACAATTTTCTCTGCGTCCTGTCTTCCGATAGAACGAATGGAATCGAGGTAACGAATAACCGATAAGCTCTGCTCACTATCGCAAGTTATCTACCGAACGTAAATGCGTGAATCCGAAGCCCAGGATCAACCTCCATTACTAGCATATGCTCTCCGAACGTACCCTTCCATAAGGAATAGAGATCGTTAGAAGAAATGGTTAAGGACCTGGATTCACTGTCATCAACCATAACCCGAACGGTTCGCGCTCGTGCATCAGGTAAGCTCATTACCAAGTTGACCTCAGACGCTTGAAAGACTAACCGAAGCCTTGCTCCTTCACCTGCGGCGGAAAAATCCTCCCCGGTCTCCCAATTCCCCAACAGCTCAACACGATCCCTTCCCTTTCCCAAATGCGATGAGGTCTGACCGCGACTCGTCATATAGAGCTCGGGCGTCAACGACGGGCCGAATTGAATGCTCCCGGAAGAAGGCTCTTCCATAACAGCCGTGTCCGAAATACCAAGGAATTCCTGTATCCTCCGTTCCGTCTCTTCATAAGCGCCTTCTCCGATGTGCTCATAAACGATCTTCCCGTCTCGATCCACCAAATACTTATGTGGCCAGAAATGGTTGCTGTATGCCGTCCAAATGCGGTAGTCGTTATCCTGGACAACAGGCCATGTGACCCCATACTTCAAAATAGCTTCTCGAAGATTGCCAATGTCTTTCTCAAACTCGAATTCTGGGGTATGGACACCAATGATAACCAAACCACGGTCCCGATACTTCTCCCACCAAGCGCGTAAGTAAGGCAACGTCCGCTGACAGTTAATGCAGGAATAGGTCCAAAAATCAACCACCACCACCTTACCCCGGAGTGCCTGAATGGTGAGAGGTTCCGAATTCAACCACTTTCCGCCGCCGGAAAAGTCGGGAGCAATAACGGGGTCCCGATCGGCAAACTCGCTTGCAACCTTAATAAATCTCATCATTCCTCCTTGGCCGCCCGGAAAGAAGCGGCTGACGAGAACGGAAAAGACGATGATAGAGAGAATAATCCACAGAGCAATCTTCATCGAACACGGATACGAAAAGGATAATGCGAAAACAGGAGAAGGTATGTAACCGCAATCACACTCGAGGCTGAAGCTTTGAGGGAGAAACAAGCAGATTCTTTCCCTCTCGCGCGATAACCCCTTCCCGCGCCAAAAGGGAGAGCATCTTGGTCACCGTCTCCCGCGACGCACCGATCATATGAGCCAATTCCTCGTGGGTAAAGCGATTCCCGATCCGAACCCGCTTCCCGGTACCTACCCCATACTTCTGTACCAATTGGCCCAGAAGATGGATCAGCCGATCCCGAACCGACCCGGTTGCCATAATGGTAATCTGCTCCCGTGCCTCAAAAAGTTGAGACAGCAAGCCTTCAACAACGCGCCTCGCAAGCGTCGGTTGATGGGCAATCATTTCATACAATCGATCTTTGGTGGTAACACAAAGGAGGGTATCCTCCGTTGCCTCAAGAAACTGGCTCCCTCGTTGCCCGAATCCAACTGCGGCAAAAAAACTTCCTGGTCCGAGCGTTTCAAGGGTGACTTTCTTTCCCTCTTCGGTAAGGTTGTAGACCTCAACCATTCCGCGTTTAATAAAAAACACCTTATCCTGATCTTCCGGGTCAAACACGATCTGCATCCGTCTGACCTGCCGCTCTTCTAAAAAAAGCCCCAGCTCATGAAGCTGTTGGTCTGAAAATCCGGAAAAGAGTGAGAATTGCTTAAGGTACCAAAGCTTTCCTTCCATTAAAAAAATCTCCCTTTAAGATACGTCCGATAAAGATAGAACAGGAAAGCGCAAAGGGCAATCCACACCAGAAGATGAATAACGAAATCAAACGGAGTGAACGGGCGGGGGAAGAAATGAAAGAACCCCACTCGGCAGTAGAGTGATCGAACGAGGGAAACCTCTGTTCCGAATGCAATATACTTATAGCACTGGCTAAAGCTATAGACCGATAAAAGAACTGCAGCCACAAGAACGTATTTCATAGAAGAAACCTCACTAGTCAAACCCAAGTTGGGCCTTTGCCGCTTCGCTCATCAGCTCCTGCGTCCATGGAGGATCAAAAGTAAGCTCAATCGCAACCTCGTTAACGCCGGGGATTTTCCGAATTGCCCCAGAAACGAGCTCTTCAAACACGCCCCCCAGAGGGCATCCGGGGGTCGTCAGCGTCATCAGCACCGACACCTTCCCTCCATGAATGACAATCTTGTAGACCAACCCTAAATCGACGATGTTCACCCCAAGCTCAGGGTCAATCACCTTTCTAAGCTTGGCTGTCACGCGTTTCCTGGTAACCATACTTCAAGTATTATACAAAACTTAAGGCCAAAGAACCCATCCGAACAAAGAAAAGCCCCGCGCTAAACGGGGCTTTAACACAAACGTACAGTAAGAAAAAAAGAAGAAGTCGTTTAGGACTTCTTCAAAACCGGCATACCTGTCCGCTGGGTTTCAATAACCTTATACCCACCCGGAACGCTGTCAAGCGAACCGCTGCGGATATCGCGGGCGAAGAAATAAATGGTCTGCCGACGACCATTCTTCAGAGTCACATCCTTGTTATGAAGGTAGTACGTCTGACCTTTCGAATTTTTGTAAGAATACGCCACGTCTTCTCACCTCCCTCCGTGAGCAGGAGACAAGAAGTAATCTCCTAAAGTCACCAGAGCAGTATACCAAGACTCCAGAGGAAAATGCAAGAGGCAAATCTGGCAGGAAAAAACCGGCATGAAAAAACTCGAGACAACTGGGGAAGGAGAGTCGGAAAAGAGAAAAAGGCTATTCTGTCGGGAATAAGGGCATACACAAAGCACAAAGCCCTCAGGATCAGAAGAGATGGGTTCCTGAAAAAACTTAAAAAAACATTGACGGGAATGAGCCCATACGTCACGAGGGAAAACGATGGGACGGCGCGCTATCCGAAACAGGAATCACGACCGAAACTCCGCTTCGAGGAGGAGGTAAATTCCCCATGCAGCCAAGGTGATGGACACCAAAAGCCACTGGGTACTCGCAAGAAAGATATCGCTACCCGTTGATCCCAAAGCGGCAAGCCCGACCCCGACAACAGAACCAATCATGAGGGTCTTCGCGGCCATCGGCTTATCCTTGTCTCGAAGAAACATAGATCTTTCTCACCACCCTTCTTTCAAGCTCAATCTATCTCTCAACTCCCCATTCAACCACCCCCAAAACCCGGTGTCAATGAAGTTCCGCAGTAACGGCTTGAGAAAGTTGGTCCGCAGAAACTTTCCTCCCATTCATAAAGATGGTCGGTGTGGACGAAATTCCTAAAGTCCGCCCGTCCCTGATATCATCTCGGATCTGCTGCTCATACTCCGAAGCGTCCCACAGGTTTAGGAAAGCGCCGGGGTCCATTCCCAACCGATCCGCATATGAAGCAAAAAGAGCTTTGATATCGTTCGAGGTTGCCCATTCGTCCTGCAGCTCAAACAACAGGTCATGCATTTCCCAAAACTTCCCTATCGAGAAAGCGATCTCACTCGCCTTTGCAGCATCGAGCGCATGATCATGAATCGACGTCAGCGGAAAATGTCGGTAGACGAAACGTACATCGTTCGAGTTTTCCCGAAGAACTTCCTGGATAACGGATTCGCTCGCCCGACAAGCCGGACATTGGAAATCGGAGAATTCAACAATGGTCACCCGAGGTTCCGCACTCCCGGTAGACAGGCGTGCATCACCGACAATGAGGGAAGGATCAACGGCTCGCTGTTCCATTTTAGACAGAAGGGAAGCAGCGCCAAACACAATCGCAACGGACAGAAATAAGCCCAATCCGATGATCTTAAGCTGCGAATTCATGGGGAAAGCCTACCAGCCACCGAGGCCGATGTCAACCAGGCTAAAGGGTATTGACAAGCAGTGGAGGGATTGTTACGGTAGAAAGGAATGAACCGCCCTGCCAAGCCAAAAATCTCCAATCCACATCAATTCAATTGGTTAAAGTTCTCTTCATACAACAATCGTTTTTACTCATTCTCTTGCCGATGAGATCCTATCTAAAAAAGCTCCTCATCTCGGTCGGCGTCATCGCCGCCCTCATGCTTGCCAAAAAAGCCGGCGCCTGACCTTCTCAGTGATAACAAACTCCGGTTGTCCGGAGTCTTACTCTTTATCTCTAGATGTATCATTAGTCGCTATTCACTACTCCGTCACTTCGGCCAAATCTGCTCTCCGGTTTCATCATCGGTCACAACAATCGCTGCCGTCGGACAGCTTTGCGCCGCCAAAAGCATATTATCGTCGCTATCCAGCTTCTGTGCCAACACAATCGCCTTAGTCTCGCTATCGAGCTTAAACGTCATGGGTGATATCGCCACGCAGCTCGCCGCACCGATGCATTTATCTCGAATGACGGTAACGGTGTATCGCCCTTTTTTTTGGATTTGCTTATCTGCCATAGGTGACAATAATAATAAACAATTCCTTCAGTTCCCGTACAGGGGTGTTCAATAATACTGCTCCGTATGAATTCGTTGTCTCGGAACGCCCTTCTCTTCAAGAATCTTCTTCATATCGAGAATCATCTGGGCGTTCCCGCAAAGATACGCCCCGACCTGAGAAAAATCACTGTGATGAGTAACGACACAATCCGTAACGTAACCGGAACAGAGTGGCCAGTCCTTCGGCGGACGCGACAGCACCAGGTCGAAATGGAAGTTCGGAAAATACTCTGCTAGCTGCCGGAAATCCTCTTCCCAAAAAAGTTCTTCGGCATACCGAAAGCCCCAGTGCAAATAGATCTCTCGCTTGTCCTTTTTGGTTTGCAAAAGATCCAAGACATGACTTCGAATTGAGGAAATCCCGCTTCCGGTCGCAATAAACAGAAGCTTCTTTTCCTCCCTACCGATATCGCCTGCCGGATCGGCTACCGTAAACACACCCACAGGAGCTTTAAAACTCACCTCATCCCCGGGAGCAAGAGAAGCCAAATAGAGTGATCCTTCCCCGCCAGGGGAAATATCAACCAGTACCTCAACCGAGTGATCCTGATCCGGAGACGAGGCGATGGAATACGACTTTAACTGGTCAAGGCCAGGAATCCTCATCAACAGATACTGACCGGCCGTGAATTGGATCCTGGGCGGGGAAACCAGTTCAAAATCGATGTATTGGAACTTCCCGCCCAACAGCTCATGCTCGCGAACCTTCGCATGAAAGTCGGTTATCGCCATAGGTCCATTCTAAAGGAAACTGGAATAAGAATTCAAAACAACACGGTTATCGCTTCTCAAATGTTTTCAGCGCATTCCCAAGAGCACGGAAAGGTAAAAGGATGCACTTCGTCCGCATAGAAGAAACCTCAACCCCAACCAGATCAAGAACAAACCGCTCGCTCATCCGTGCAACGTCCGAGATAAGCTTCCCTTTCAATTGCTCGGTCAGCAGGCTTGCCGAGGCTATGGACAAAGCACACCCGACACCCTTAAACCGTACGCCGACAATTTTGGCATCAACAACCTTTAAGGAAAGCTCAATCAGGTCCCCACAACTTGCATTCGCTTCCCGTACGGTAACAGTGGCATCGGGGAGATCTCCATAATTCGACGGATGCTTATAGTGGGTTAAAATTTCCTCTCTATAGGGATCCATAGATTACACTTTGAATACCCGACGAACCTTCAAAAGCCCGTCCGCGAGCCGATCGATCTCTTCTTGTAGCGTATAAATGTAAAAACTTGCCCGAACGGTTGCGACAACCCCAAGCCTCCGCGCAAGTGGCATTGCGCAGTGATGACCGCTGCGGACAGCAATACCCTCACTATCAAGAACCTGCGCGGTGTCATGAGCATGAACGCCGGCGACATTGAACGTCACCACTCCGCCCCGCACACTCGCATCACGAACACCATAAAGAGTTAAAAAACCTTCTTTCTCAAAAACCTGCAGTTTTGTCAGAGCATAGGAAACCAGCTCTTGCTCATGCTGCCGAATAAGCTGCATACCAACCGAGCGAAGGTATTGGCAACACGCTTCCATGCCGACCATTCCGGCCATGTTTGGTGTTCCCGCCTCAAACTTCCAAGGCAAACGGTTCCAGACGGTATCCGAAAGTCCTACTTCTGAAATCATGTCACCGCCAAAAAGGAAAGGCGGCATCGCATCCAAAAGCTCCCGACGGCCCCAGAGCACCCCTATCCCCGTCGGTCCCAACATCTTATGGCCGGAAAACACAAGAAAGTCAGCGCCTATTCGTTTGATATCAACCGGCATGTGGGGAACGGATTGTGCCGCATCAACCACGACCAAGGCCTGCGGGGCTTTCTTCCGAACGAGGGGAATGATATCCGAAAGAGGATTGATCGTCCCCAAAACGTTTGACACATGCGTAATACCGACAACCTTCACCCGCTCATCCAACAAGTCCTCAAGCGTTCCCACAACCGCACCATCCACCTGCTGCATGCTGCCTGACTCGTCAAAGATCTTGAGCCGCCCATCGTCGGTAACATCCGCAATCTTAAAGGCAGCTCCTTTCTGTTTTGCCAATTGTTGCCAGGGGACAAAATTGGAGTGATGCTCCATCATCGTAACCACAACGCTATCTCCCGATCCGATATTCTGCTCTCCCCATGCGTAGCGAATGAGATTCACTCCCTCCGTTGCGTTGCGGACAAAAATCACTTCGTCGCTGCTTGAGGCTCCGATGAAACGGGCAACACTGGCTCGCGCCCGCTCGACCATCTCCGTTGCCTCACCGGAGAGGGTATGCACTCCACGGTGAACATTGGCATTATGACGCCGGTAGTATCGATCCATCGCTGAAATGACCTGCCGGGGTTTCTGGGTCGTCGCTGAGCTATCAAGATAAACCAAAGGTTTCCCATGGATCTTTCGTGAAAGAATTGGGAAATCCTTACGTATTTTTTTGACGTCGAGCATTTACCTCCGTGGTTCACGCTTCATCATTGTTAATTCTTAATGCTTAATTCTCTCCCGAACCGCGTTCAAAAAGCCATCAACGATCATCTTCGAGGCTACAGTGCGCGAGAAGCCTCGGCTCCGAAGATAAAATATCTGCTCCTCATCAATCTTCCCAACCGTTGCGGCGTGAGAAGCATGGACATCATCTGCCTCAATTTCTAACCTCGGTAAAGCCTCTGCTCTGGCCCACGGAGAAACAAGGAGAACATTCTCCCGCAGAAAGGCATTCGTCTGCTGCGCTCCTCGTCCTATCTTTATCATACCAGAGAGGAAAACCTGCGAACGATCAGTTGCCACGGCGCGGATGAAAATATCGCAAGATGTATGTGGTACGCGGTGGAGTGAGGTAATATCAACCACAAGACGCTCCGAGCCCGTAGCCACGAGCGCCCCCAAAATCTCAACCCTCGCCCCTTCCCCAACCAGCTCGATCGCATACTCCCCCGGCCGGTTAATCACAATCTGTCGCTCTTCGTCCTTCCGAATGGTATATTTTGTCATGAAAATTGTTTAGAAATTGTTGACCTTATCCAACCGATCCTTCCATCTCGAGATCTATCAGCCGATTCATTTCGATCGCATATTCAAGCGGTAACTTTTTGATCAATGGTTCTACAAACCCGGAAACAATCATCTTGCTCGCCGCCTCTTCATTCAGGCCCCGGCTCATAAGGTAAAAAAGCTGCTCCTCACCAATCTTTGACACCGTCGCCTCATGGGCAAGCGAAACATCGCTGCAGAGAATACGGTTGGTCGGATACGTATCGCTTCTGCTCTCGGGGTCCAAAAGCAACGCATCGCAAACCACTTTACTCTTACTGCCCCGCGCTTGCGGACTGATGGACACCAAACCGCGATAACTGGTCCGTCCTCCGCCACGGCTTACGGACTTACTGACAATGGTGCTTGTTGTATGGGGAGCAAGATGAATCGCTTTGCTTCCCGTATCCTGATGCTGACCTGCACCCGCCATTGCCATAGACAGCGTCTCGCCCCGCGCCCCCTTCCCTGCCAGAAAAAATGAAGGGTACTTCATGGTGAGCTTCGAACCCATGTTGAAGTCCGTCCATACCATCTCCCCTTCCTCCTCGACCCATGCCCGCTTCGTCACGAGATTATACACGGTCTTATACCAATTCTGGACGGTCGTATACTGAACGCGGGCACCCTTCTTCACAAAAATCTCAACCACCGCGCTATGCAAGGACTCACTCGAATAGGCGGGGGCGGTACACCCTTCAATATAGTGAACTGATGACCCCTCATCAGCAATGATCAGGGTTCGCTCAAACTGGCCGGCATTCGGCGCGTTAATCCGAAAATATGCTTGAAGGGGTAATTGAACCGTCACGCCCTTTGGTACATAGACGAAACTTCCGCCGCTCCACACTGCGCTGTTTAATGCGGAAAACTTATTGTCAGCGGGAGGTATCAATTTTCCGAAGTGTTGACGGACAAGATCGGGGTGCTCGCGCAATCCCTCATCCATCGAGAGAAAAACGATACCCTGTTTCTGCAAAAGCTTCCGCAGCGAACCATAGACGACCTCCGAATCGTACTGCGCCTTCACTCCGGAAAGTGCTTTCCGTTCCGCTTCCGGAATCCCCAGCCTGTCAAACGTTCTTTTGATCTCGACAGGCACATCTTCCCATCGCCGCTTGAGCCCTGTAGTTGGCCGCAAATAATAATGAATGGCATCATAATTAATGGTCCCCAGGTTCCCGCCCCATATTGGCGTTGGCTTGGCTTGGAAGATTCCCAAGGCAGACAGACGGAATTCTCGCATCCACATCGGTTCATGTTTATAAAAGGAGATTTCTTCAACCACCCGTTTCGAAAGCCCTGGCCGGCTCATAAACTCATAGCGATCCGTCGGCATGGAAAACCCATACCGATAACCATCCCGAATCGAAGGACTTTTTATTTTGGGTATCTGAATCGGTGCAAATCTCGACATCTTTTTAGAAATTAGGTTAATGAGAAATTAGAAATTTCCGGTAACCCTCTCTCTCCAATTCCCTCGCCAACTCTCTTCCGCCGCTTTTCACTATTCTCCCATCAATCATGACATGCACAACATCCGGTTTAATAAATCGGAGCAGGCGTTGATAATGAGTAATAAGAATAATGCCCAGGGTTTTATTCTTTGCCATCATTCGATTAACCCCATCTGCCACCACCTTCAAAGCATCGACATCCAGTCCGCTGTCCGTCTCATCGAGTACTGCATATTTCGGGCGAAGCACTGCCATCTGCAATATTTCCAACCGCTTTTTCTCTCCCCCGCTAAACCCCTCATTGAGTGAACGGCGTAAAAGTTCTTCCGGGATGCCCAATCGCTTTACTTCGTGAAGTAGCTTCTGACGAAATTTCAAAACGCCATTCTTCGGCTGAAGGCCAAGGGTCTGCGTCGCTTGACGGAGAAAATTCTGGACGGAAATCCCCTCTATGCTCACGGGATACTGAAATGCCAAAAACAACCCCGCCCTCGCCCGCTCATCAGGAGTCTTATGAAGTAAATCCTTCCCGTCCAACATTATCTTACATTGGTATTTATTGGTATTTATTGGTTTATTGGTAGTTATTATTTTTTTCTCTACATCATAGGCTGGATGCCCCATCAGCGTATAGGCAAGAGTTGATTTTCCGCTCCCGTTCGGGCCCATGATCGCATGGATCTCTCCCGGACGCACCACAAGATCCACTCCTTTCAATATAGGTTTCCCTTCAACCGACACGTGGAGATTCTTCACAACCAGCATCTCTCCTCCTCATCACTCCTGTCTTATTCTTGTCTCTTGTCTCTTGTTTCTTGTTTCTCTCTACTCACAGCACGGATCCTTCCATCCGCAGTTCGTGCAAATCGCTTTCTTCGTCCCCGCAATCGCGCCCATGAGATTCCCACACTGCAGACACTCCTGGGTTGGCTCCCCTCTTCTGCGAATCTCCCTTGACTGTTGTTTCCAAGTAGATTGTGTTGTTATCCGAAAGGCACCCACATCTCTCCCTACTTGCTATTTGCCATTTGCTAATTACCATTTGCTATTTGCTTTTCCCTACTACTATAACAACGACATCTGAACCTTTGCCTCACCCGTAAACGAAAAGTCGACCGGAACCGTCATCAGCCGATTCCACTTATTCTTAAACTTCAGCTGTCCATGGGTACGGCCAAAATCATAGAGATCGCGCGTAATACGGACATCCGAAAGGCAGTACGAGGCAAGCTCTTCAAAACGACCCTGTTCATAGTAAAGAAGCGCATCAAGCCCAGTTCCGCTCTTCTCAGTGCCCAACGTCTCCTTTGCAAGAGCATCCAAACTCACCCGATGTCCGACAGTCTTTTTGACCTCCGCTAAAATATCAAGCGTCGGAAACGAGGAAATGTCACCGTGGTAGTGCGCGGACAGAACCGGGTAATCAAAATCGATGATGTTAAACCCGATGATCCGATCTGCCTGTTCTAAGATCGGCCAAAGTGCATCCAATTGGTCCTCAAAAAAACCCGACAGCTCGCCGGACCCGCGATCTTCTGTATCCATTGCCCTGCGACAGATCCCGACAAAACTCACGCCCAACTGCTTAGGATCATACTTCCCGGACTCAACAAACGCCTTTTTTGTCTCAAGATCCAAAATGACCTCATTCATATCATTGCTGCAAAATCGCGCTCAATCAGGCTTTTCCGATGAGATCCGCAACCGTATACCCCCTCATCGACCGCTGAAATGAAGACGCCATCCGCTCCATAACGCTTTTTTGCACACAGGCAGGCTCGCAAACGCAGCCTTCCCGCATGCAGGCAACAGGAGCAACCGGCCCTTCCAAAAGCTCCAAAACCTCACCAATCCCAATCGATCGGGGGTCTCGCGCCAGAAAATACCCTCCGCCCACTCCTTCTTTGCTCCCCAATATCTCAGCCTCAACTAAAAGAGGAGCAATCTGCGAAACGAACTTGAATGGCATGCGTAATGTGTGCGCCAACTTCCGTAAGGGAACGACATTCCCAACACCTATCTTGGCAAGGGAAGTCAGAAGCAAGAGTCCGTAGTCACCTTTTCTCGAAATCCGAAACACCGGGAATCCTTAAACTCCAACTTAAACAGTAGGAGTTTAACACGAAGCAAACCAAGGATCAAATTATGGAAGCGAGATGCGATTCTCCAACACCACAATCAACCCGTCCGCAACCAACCCGAAAAGAAGCTTCCGTAATCGTTTCTTGTCCGAAAATTGATATTGCTTTGCCATCACCGCAGATAATTTCTTTTCTGAAACAGAGCCTTTCCGTACCATATCCACAATCCTCCCCCGAAAATAACGATCCGTCTCCTCAAATCTCACTCTCTTTTCTCTTAAAGTGTTAACTTTTATGTTGTCGTTTTGCGCTTCATTAGGAGTTTGGTTCCGATACCACATACACAGACCCCTCACAGGACACGCTTCGCATTTCGGCCTCCGGCTCACGCACACCATCGCCCCAAAATCCATCATCGCCTGATTCCACACATCTCCCTTCCCTCTCGGAACAACAGCATCAGCAAACAAGAGAAGGTCATTCTCAGAAAAATGATCAGTCATATTCCCCTTTGGAGCTAACGCAGTTGAATTCTTCCCCCTTTGAACGCAGCTAGCCAAGATAAACCGAGCGAATTCCTCTGGAAAGTCATCAACTGTCTGACGAGCCTTTACGGCGAAGGAGTTGGATGACAGAGATGAGCGAGGCAATATCCTGGCAGACCGTTCATGGGGCACTCTTTCTTCGCCCATTCTTTGAGTGCGCAAAGAATGGGCAGATTCTTTTTGGCTAAGAAGCGTATTTGCTTCTTTTATATTGTTCACTCCCAAAAACACCCTCAATAGCACCCGCTTTGTGTTTATATCCAAAACCCCAACATCCTCCCCATACGCAAATGCCAGTATCGCCCTCGCGGTATATCGCCCTACCCCAGGAAGCCGCAACAGCTCCTCTTCGCTTCTCGGAAACTCCCCGTCAAACTCGGAAACGATTCTCTTGGCCGCTTTATGTAAATAAACTCCCCGTCGGTTATACCCCAGTCCTCCCCATGCTCGGATGAGATCCGAAAGCTTCGCTCTTGCCAATCTCCGAACCGTAGGCCATCGCCGCATCCACCGCCGGTAATAAGGAATAACACGCTCCACCTGGGTCTGCTGCAACATCACCTCGGAAACAAGAATCCGATAAGGATCGCGAATCGTCTGGGAGATAAAGCCTCGTCCCTCCCTCCACGGAAAACCTCTCTTGTGTTTTCGAAACCATAAAAGAATCGTCTGCTGGAAATGGCGCTTTTCTGGAAAAGATAATACAAAACGTTCACGAAGATTCAGCACGTAAGGAGTATAGCACTCCAAAGTCTACCAGGCTTCCTCTTGGATACTCCTTAAGGAAGATTTGCTCTCCTCGCAAAAATCCAAGGGAATATTCTCAAACTGGAACCGTCTATTCCCGTACACCTCCACCCGCTCCGCCATCACACAATCCGGACGATCCACATGCTCAAGCCCTAAAAGGTGCCCAAATTCATGCCGCAGTGTTGACTCCTCAATCAAAGCACGCACCGAAGACCGCTCGGAAAGGCCCCAAATGGAATCCTTAAAAATAAAGATCACATCACCCGAGAGCGTCAGCCCTGTATTCGAAGGGAACGACGACGATCGGGAAACGTAAAGAATATGAAGATAGCTCCCGTCTCCGTGCGGGGCGAGGTTCCGTGTGTTTCGCTCAAGTGCTCGCAATGCCTTATCCGAGAACTCTTCAATATCCTCAATCCTATTCTCCTCCGAAACCTCTACCTCAACCTCGTTCCTCCCTAAAGTGTCAAAGGCCAAATCACTCATCCAAGATTCAATCTCGGTATGAGAGGATCGATGCATCTGGTAATCGACTTCAATAAAGAGCTTCGTTCTTTGAGGGGAAAAATAGACAAAACGATTATCTCCGGGCCGATCAAGGAAAAAAAGTTTCCGTAACAGTTGGGAATGAAGAAAGACAGATCGATACTGCTGGTTGATCGCGTTCGTAGGCGGAGCGATCCGAAACCGCTGCAGCAGAAAAACATAGAGCAAAGCAGCAATGACAAACAGCAGCGTAAATACTTTTGACATGGACTTTACATCTGTCTATTGGGAAAAGTCGGAGAGCTTCCGATGAACAACGGGGGGCACAACGTACGACTCGACCAACCCCTTCGTATTCAGAACCCTCAATTGTTCAAACAGAAATCCGAACCGCTCCGCCAAACTTCCGCGCATATCCGCCCGCGCGTCTTTATCAATACTCCAACACTCCTTCTTGAATGGCCCCCAGGCTTTCTTACGCAATTTGTAATGGAACTGTTCATCCGTCTGTCCATCCTTCCGTTCACCCGAAAGGTTCTCATCAACCCATGTATACATTTTCTCCAAGAGCTCTGCAGGAAATCGCGGATGATCCAAGGTGAGATTTTGAAATCCTGTGGAAAGATGAATCTCTAAAGTCCCTGCCTCAACAAACTTCCCGAACAGTTCGTTGGGCAGGGTGCTTGCCCCATGCTGCACCGCCCCGGCAAGACTGTACTCCTCTCGCGCCAGCTTCGAAAGTCGCTTAAGAGTTTCAAAATCAACCGCAACTTGCTCAATCGTCCCGTCCGGTAAAACCACACCGCCATGACTTGTCCCGGTTTGAACGGAAAGCTTCGAAAGTCCCACGAATCGTCCGCCTCGTGCTCCCTCGTACCCCTCCATAAATGCCGAGAGCTCTTCCTCCGTACTGTTATGACCCCCGACCTCCCCGATCTCCCCACCCAAAGAAATCGTAATACCCATAGGCTCTAAAGAGCGGGCGTGCTCGGAGAGCCCCGCACACATGGAAAAATTCGGTCGCTGCTGGTCCGAAGCCTTCTCCTTCGTAAGATCAACTAAGGTCGAAGTATCAATATCGATGTTGTACATCCCCGCACCGACAGCTTGAATGATAAGCGCCCGCAGCCCCTCTTCTTCCCTCTCCTTCGCAACTCCCGGCGCCTTTGCCTTGGCTTGAAAATGATCCCCCTGCAGAAAAACCGGTCCCCGATACCCCTCCCGCAATGCCGCGGCCAGCAACACCGTAACGTACTCGGATGGTGACTGGTCGGTGTATTCCATCTCGCTTCGCGCCAGCTCCAAAACAAAGGCCCCAACGCCAAGTCCGACTACCTTGGAAAAAAGTGACCGCGCCACATCGTAAGTCATCCCGCGAATATTAATCGCGGGAACGGTAAACGTCGCCGGAACCTCGCCCTTCCCGCGCGCAACATAGAAGTCATAAATCGAAGCCGGCCGTACCCCAACCTGCTGTCCGACTTCCCAAATGATCCACCGCGCAGCCGCTTTCTCCTCTTGATTTCCAAACGCAGCCGTCCATATCAACCGGTCCATCAAAGGAGACTGCAAAACCCCAGTCTCCAAAACCTCAACTGCTTCCTCAGAAACACGAATAGCATCACCGAGAATGGAAAGGGTCGATTGTGCAATCATAAGAAACCCACTTCAATTGTAAACTCATCTTACTCCAAATTGCATCTAAAATAGCGTGCAATACCCCAGAACACCAGATGTGCGATATGGCTGAATAAGCCTACAAAGCGCACATTCTGGTGTGAAAGGGGTGTACATTGGAATTGTGATGTCGACCAAATGAAAGGGAATGCAAGAAGAAAAATACCCTACTCTTCTTTGGAGAGCTCCTTATCAATTTCCGTCATTTCCTGATCAATCCCGTCAAACGAGGTGCTCGAGAGGTCTGACTCAATTGCCGAAACTTCATCGGAAGCGGATTGCTGACCGTACTCGGTAGTCATTGTATCCTCCTGAGTTACCGGGGGTGTTTCAGACCCTTGCCCGACTTCTGACTTCCCTGCTCGACGCGAGGAGAGAAACCCCGCCACCACCGCCCCAATGGCCAATACCAAAACGAGCGCAACGATAAGACCGATCCGTCTCCCTCCTCCCTCTGCTGCAGGGGAAGGGGCCGGTGCGGGTGGAGTCACCACCGCTTCCGGTTGGCTCGGCTGTGCCGCTTCGGGCGCTGGTTGTTCTGCTGGTTCCATCGGTGTCTCTTCTGCCATAGTTCTCCTTCGTTAATCGTTAAGGGGTAGGGGTTGCGGAAGGGGTTGACATCGGAGTGGCCGACGGCGTTCCCTCCTCCACTTCTGTCTGGAATCCCTTCATTGCCACGATAATACGAACCAATTTTTGATGGATTTTCTTCAGCTCATCCCGTGTCTCTTTGACGGTCTCCCGCACTTCCTCAAAGGCCTCCTTCGGATCTTCGGAAGCCAGGGCTTCCTCAAGTTTCGTATCCAATCCCGAAAGCAAGCCTTCGGAAAGAACGATCTCCTCTTTCGCCTCGGCCAAATCCTCACGGAGGCTCGAAACGTCTATCCCCAAAGCCTCCATCTTATCAAGCCGTGATTCAATCCGGTCTGCCAACCGCTTCATCCGCGCCACTGCTGCTTGGAAACGCTTCAGCATCAGCCCGAAAAATTTTCGGATGAACTCCTTCCGTCGCTCTGCCAGCCGGCGTTTGACCTCCGCCACTCTGGTTGCAATGTTCTCCTTCCGTAGTTCAATCCGATTCTGAATTTCCGTTTTCCTCTGTTCGAGCTTCTCCTGAATCGCCGCCTTCCGTTCCTCCCAACTCATTCGCCCCGTTGCCGAATCGGTAGCAGACCTTGCCGTATTCACCAAACCCAAAGGCTTCGCCAGGACACTTGAGCTGCCAACACTTGAAACCAGGAGGAAAACTGCAAGGAGTACTCGAACCCCAAAACGCATACTCTTCATACTACCGACTCCCCACCCACCTTGTCAACCCAAGAGCTGAAAGCTCCTAGGCAACCCCATTAACGGAGCCAACCAAAAAACCGCGTTTAGCGCGCGGTTAAACAGTTAAACAATACAGCAATGGAACAATTGAATGAGTCTTTACCTGCTACTCCCCCGCCGCCCGCTTCGTTCTCTCCTCAACCTCATCAACTTTCGCCAGAAGTTTGGACAGAACTGTCGTAACCAAACCCCCTCCCTCCTCCGGAACCTTCTTTGTTGTAACGATCTCGTCCGCTGTCTCAAATTGCGCATCGATCATCAGCTGCCTGAGCAAATTGAGCTTAAGCTCCAGGAGTTCCGACGGCAACATCTGTGACAGCCGCGCCTTCCACCGGCCTTTCTCCGCATCGGTCAATCCGGATATCTCTATAAGCTGCTTTATTTCCTCAAGCTGTTTATCGGAAGTCAAAATCACAAGCCCTCCACCTTAAGGAGTGAGTTATTCAGCCGGCTTCAGCGCCTCTGCCGCCTGCTTCTCAAATTCTTTCGGGATCTTCTTCAGCTCATCCCACATGTTCATCAGAAAATACAACAAGTACATCGTTCGTAAGCTCTTTCGCTTCTCTCCCTTGATCTTCTTGTCAATTCCCGCGTCAAGCGCTTTATTGAGAGCCTCCCGCAGCTGCTCGTCAGTTGCACTCTTTAGCGTATCTTCCGGGATACCTCTCCGCTTCAACTCCTCCCGAAACACATTGTAAAAAACCTTCCGCACACCCCTATCCTTCCCCGCAATCTCCGCCGCCAAATCTTGGATCGACATCTCTCCACTAGTGACTTTCTCCAATTTCTCCTGTATCTCTGAATAACTCTTCCCCACAAATTCAAGAAGTCCTGACTGGAGCCTTTTTTCCTCATGAGTCAATTCCCGCTTTTCAGCCTCCGCTGCCGCTTTCGGTGCCTCGGCTCTGGCTTTCGGAACTTCTGCTTTTTCGGTCGGCGCCGGCGCTTGGGCACGAGCAGCCTCAGCTTCAAGAGCTTTTAGTTGATCTGCCACCCTCCCACGCTCTTTACCCAATCTTTCCCAACGATCCCATTCATCCTCGGCCACAGCCGAATCATTCATGTCTTGATCCAACTGTACAAGTCGTGCTTCCAATTCCTCTTTCTTGGTCCTCGGCCGAGCTTCCTGCCCAGGTGTAACTTCTGCTGTCTCTGCTGCTGGCTGTGGGGCCTCCGCTTCCGGAACCGGTGCTTTCCCCGGCTCCCCGGAAACTGCATCTTCCCACTCCTCCTGCAACCGGGAAGAAACGTCTGCCTCAAGTTCCTGTCGTGCCTCAGCAACCTGAACCGACATCATAAGCAGGGGGTCTGCCCCCTCCTTCTCCATCGCCAAGCGGGCGGTCGAATGCACCTCCCGCGGACGAAATCCCACCACACCAAAACCAAGCCTCCGTTCGATCTCATTCCCGATCATCCGCTTCAAAGTTCCGTCAATCGGGCCTGCTCCGGAGGCCCTTTCAATAAACCCCATGGCGCGCTCTTGGAAACTCACTTCCCCGGAAAGTGCTCCATCGAGGTGATCTAAATGCCGATTAAGGGTCTTTCGCTTATGAAGGACAACCTCCACGTTACGTCGCTGTTCAGAAGCCATATTCCCAAGAGCGGCATCCAATCCATTTTTCCCTTGGGTGTATCCCTCACCATCCCGGCTCAACTCGATCATCCGGACGTACTTCCCAATCTCTTCGGGAAGATCTCCAGCGTTTCTCTGAAGGAGAAAACCGACCCCGAACAAACGCGCTTTAATATCCTTTTGCCCGGAATGCTCCCGCCCGACGCCGCTTGACAGAACATCAACCTGCTCCCGAAGTTTTTCAGCATTGGGGTGATTCGGATTTTGTAAAAGCTCTGCCTGAATCTCTTCGGCTTCACCGACCAAAAGCGAGTCAACCTGATCAATCACCTTGTAATCCACCTGTGCGGGGGCCCCTGTTTCAAAGCGGGCAATGTGCCGCGGTTCAGTAGCGGTCTCAGCAGAAGACCCTGTCCCCTGCGCCATTCGCTTCCGGGCCGCAAACAAATGCTCGCTCACTCGCGGCTTCTTGGGCTTGCTGACACCTGTTTCTGTGACTTCCTGATCTTCTCCCATATTCCTGAAGGATAATTGTACCATCCCTGGAGGCAGGAATCAAAACCCATAACAAATCTGTCGGCTCATGCTACAATGGAACCATGTCGCTCCCAGTCTTGGAAAAGATCTTCGGAAGAAGTGAAGCCCACCCCGACCAAGAGCTTGCCCGCCGCCTTGAAAAACTCCTCCGCTCAATCGAAAAACCGCGGATCGCCCACCCCTCGAATTTCTGGATCGGAAGGGAAGTCCAAAAAACAACCGCACCGATCCTTCTGACCATCCCGTTTGAGGAAAAGGGGGAATTCGCCGTCGTCTGGGCCCAAAACCGGGCCCCCTACGGCCTGATGCTGTTCGCCAAAAGCCAATGGCCTGTCGTTGACTACGACCTCTGGGCCTATACCAGAAGTAAGTACAGGGGCCATAACATTTCAAAGCTCACCCTCGCCGAAGGCATCCGCCAGCTTGCCATCGAAGGAAGAGACAGAGTACTGACCGCCGAGATCCTCATCGAAAATGAACGGACGCGCCAAGGCGCGGTCCGCTGGCTAAAAGTCCTGGGCTTTATCGCCTCGCAAGATAAAGCAGAGGAAAGCTATAAACGCATCTTCATGGCCGCCTACACGAAAGAAGTACTCAAGACAGCGCTCGCCACTCTCCCGGAACCCTACCAGCGTCCGGAAAAGAAAATGTCTCCCCTTCCTCCCGACCTCTTGACAGCCTTCGTCGGCCCCCTCACTGAAAGCTTCAACCAAGGCGGGAAAGCCCTGCTCGACCGCCGCCGCTCCGCGCCAGCATGAACCCAAAAAGGATTTCCCGCGACCAGCGAATCGACATCCTCCGCATCCTCGCTGCATCTTGGGTCGTCCTTTTTCACTGGTGGGCAGCAATCTGGGGCTATCCATCCGTCTTTCCCCAGTCACTCTCCCAATTCCTAAAGAACATTTCACAATTTCCCTTCGGCCCGTTCTATACCCTTTCCGTCCTCGGCGACAACGCCGTACCGCTGTTTATCGCAATTGCAGCCTACTGTCTCGCAAAAAAACAAAGGGTGGGCTGGGGCTGGATCCCGGATCGCCTCAGGAAAATCCTCTTCCCCTACTGGGTTGCCATCCTTATCTCCTTTCCGCTCCTTGCCCTCGCCTGGAAACTCAATCCGAGCCTAATGAAACTTGCCGAGGTCAGACCCCTTACACTTGAGGGAATTATTGCCGCAGCCCTCCTTCTCCAAAATAGCTTCAAAGCCACCTTCCTTGCTCCGATCCAAGCTTGGTGGTTTGTCCCTATCCTCGTTCATCTCTACCTCATCTATCCCTTACTTTCCCGGCTCCGAAGCAATCGCTCCGCCTTCCGGTTTCTAACCATTACCATCCTCCTCCAGCTTGCCTGGAATGGACTCATCATCTCCCGCGTCCTCGCGACAAATGAGATCCCTCTCCTCCTCCGCTTCTCCGGCCCCTCCTACCTCGCACTCTTTGCTGTTGGAATGATCCTTGCCGAAGCCAAACGGCGCCCATCATGGCTGACCGGCGCCATCTTCTGGTTCGGCGGCATACTGCTTCGCTTCGCCACCAACAGGCTCTTTCTCTTCTCGGAAACCCTCATCGGAACCGGCCTGCTCTTGATCGGCCTTCCGCTTGCTGAGGCGCTCATCCGCCGTACCCCAATCCTTGCCGAAAAACTCTCAATCCTCGGGAAAAAACGAAGCTACCTCGTCTATCTCCTCCACCAACCGATCATCTATGTTCTCTTAATCTTTAGCCTCCCTTTCTTCAGTAAACCCCTGATCACGCTCCTCCCCTTCCTCGCGGCTGGACTCTGGGTAGCTATCAACGTCAAACGCTGACATTCTCCCAATACCCCTTTGAACGCAACCAACCAGACTAGCTTATTAGCTTGTAGCTTTCTCAGTTTCTAATTCCCCTTTGAACGCAGCTAGTCAAGATGAGCCGAGCGAATACTGCTAAGAAACGGCCACTGTTCGACGATCGCAGGACGCGAAGGAGTTTGGCAGTATGATATGAGCGAGGTGAAACCCTGACAGACCGTTCACTGGGGCACCCTTCTTTGGTTACTTTCTTGGGTGCGCAAGAAAGTAACGTTTATGCTCCTTCATCATGCACCGATCCATGACAACGGTGATCCCTGCCTTCCTCGCTCGCTTCGCCGCCTCTTCATGAATCACCCCTTCTTGCATCCATATGACCGGCGCCTTGATCCGAATCGCCTGCTCCACAATCTCCGGCACAAACTCAGACCTGCGGAACACGTCAACCACATCCGGTTTCTCGGGAAGAGATAATAAATCAGGGAAACTCTTCTCACCGAGCGTCTCAGAAATCATTGGGTTAACCGGATAAATCGTGTAGCCTACTCGCTGAAGGTAAGCCGCAACGATGAAACTGTAGCGCTCCGGCTTATCCGAAAGCCCCACAACCGCAATGATCCTGGCTGTTCTAAGAATCTTCGCTATAGACATCGGCATGAGCGCTGAGGGTATCCTGAAAAACTTGAGCTGACTCCGTAAGTCCGGAAAGAAGATCGCTTGCAAAAATCTCCTCCCTTCTGCCTTCCTTAAGAAGGTGTTGTACCGCTTCAAGGCGCTGCTTCCCATCGAGCGCAACCGTCCGGTACGGACGGACCTTCGTTTGGTCGAGCAACCATGCCAGGCTCCCGATCTTCCCTATGGTATATCCGTAATCCCGCCGGGCCGGAGCCCCTGCATTCGTTAAGTAGATGTTTCGAAGCAGATGCTGTTCAATTTCCTCCCCAACATCTACCAGAATCATCCGGTCCGATGCCCGCGCAAACGTCAACGCCGCCTCAATTTGTGCGTACTTCGCCGTGATGTACCCGCCCACTTCTTCCTCTCGTTGTTTTGCCCGCCGTTCCACCGCAAACAATCCCTGAAGAGTAACCAGTTCATTCGGTCTCCCCCAAGAATCCTCGCCCTTGCTCGCCTTAATCAACCAAAGGGCCATCAGAAGCTTTATCTCAAGAAGGACGCGCGCGGGATCCAAACCTGCCTCCGAAAGCTGCGTAACGGTTTCTTCTTGAAGTGCTTCCCGCTTCGCTCTGGGGATGCCGGAAATCTCGTGCTCGGAAAACAGGGAAAGCAGATACCGCGACCTCCCCAGGACAACCTCAACCTGTTCGCGCTCAGTTTCCCGCTGTTCCTCAAGGATATGGGTTACCATGCGGATGCCGGTCTCAACACTCCCCCCATTCTTCTGGACTTCATGGATCTGCATCACCCGGACATCCTTCGTTATGAGCCCTTGTCGGAAAAGCGCCTCATCCGAATAGCGGCTTTTAGAAAGCGCGGTATACTCATCCGGACTCACCGTTCCCCGTAAAACCGGCATCCATTTAGGAACAAGGATCGTCCCGTCCCGCTCAATCATCGCGGGGCTTCCGTACAAAGATTCTGCGCGATCGAACCGGGCCTTAAGCTCAACCGCCTCGGAGCCCGTTCGATAGACGAAGAACTCGGCGCCTCTGATCATAGCCGCCATATTGTAGCAAAACCAAAAAACGTGTGTGGAAAAACCTAAAGCACAGAAGCTTGTTTCTGATCAAACGACAGCGTGGCTTGGTTTAAGGTCACCGCTTGCCCTGTCACCAGGCACATCCTGGCCCACTCTCGCGAGATCGCCTGCATCCGCTCAACTGCGGCTTCAGAACCTTCTGGTCCCGCACTGTTCGGACTGACATGTTGTGCGCCTTGCTCAACCATACTTCCCCCCTCTCTCTGCAATTGACGGAAAAACCAGACTATACAGGAAAACATCCGGTCTGACAAGTCCGAGAGGGATAATCCTTTGGAAAAAACAGACAACCTTAAAATCCCGAAGGCCAATTTCTGTCCTCAACATTAAGCGCAGCCGCAATCTCCGCATCCGTGGCGGTCGCCTGCGTCCGCCGGGCCTGTTTGTTCGCGAACCTCAGTTTCAATTTCGCAAGCATTTGAGGATCGCTCGTCAGCCCTTTCTTCGTCGGCGGCTTCCGGTGTGATCGCCTACTCGCGTCAGCATGATCAATCCGCCTAAGCTCGCGGGGGCGAAACTTCTTCTGCATGAGCCTGTTTAGCCGGTCAAGCCGCCCGTCCCAACTGGCATCCTTCGCCCCTTCCTCTTGTGCCCACCGCGCATACGCCTCAGCCCAGTTCAACGTCGGGTCCGTAAGACAATAATGGAAGATGTCGGGGAAATTAGGATCCTTCATAGCCAACCCCCAGTCTTCAGGAGACAATTCAAGCACGCCCGCGAGCTCGCGTATCCCGTCCCGTAAATCCGAGATGGTCCCTTCGGCCTGCTTCAGGGCTTCAGCTTGAGCCTCCATTTGCGCCCGCTCCTCCACAAAGTAGTCATGCAGAAAACGGTCGGTGTATGCAGGGGTACCAAATACGCTTTCGCCCTCGGGAATCCCTGCATCCGGATCTATAGCTCCGGACAATTCAACTTCACTCCTCATATCCCCCGATTATAAACTCATCTTCTTCTCATTTGCATTTCTATCCATAAAGAGTGTGCAATACCCCGCTTCGACAGCGAGGCGAGCCCGATTCTCCAGATGTGGAGTTTGGCTGCCTGCCCGCCGTAGCAACCGGCTGGCGAATCCTCCAGCTGACGGACTGCGCCAAGCAGTATTGCGAAGGAGGGGATAAGCCCACGAACGAAACAATCTGGAGCAAAAAGGGAAACGATAACGCAGTGACAGCCAAACGGACAAACAAATTACAAAGACGAGTAATCGGGCATCACGCCCTGCTGTTTGCAACTCGAACAATGAGGGCGGAGGATCCCGTGCTCGAGGTCAATACCGATGATTTCCCCCTTTGTCCCCGGACAGCCGCTATGCTGCTGAATATCCACCTCATCACCGATGCGAAACTCCCTCCCTCGGATCACAAGCACCACCTCTTCTCCCGGAAGAGAACCCTCTCCAGCCCCACCCTTTTCAAGTTTCGCCATAAGAAAGCCCAAATAGAAGAGAGTCGTAAAACAGAAAAAACGGTAGTCATTATCCTATCACGGATACCAAATCTTCAACAATCAACTACCAGCGAATAAGGAAAATCTGATATACTGCTTTTTTCGTTTGGAGGAAAAATACCATGGCAACCACCCGTTTTATCCATCTTATTGCCGACTACGGTCTGGGCGATCCCTCCTTCGGCGAGGTTGCCCAACGCCTCACCAGCCTCCACCCCAACCTCACGGTCCATCCGACCTCGGTTCCCGCCTTCAACACCCTTGCTACGGGATTTTGGATCTACCAGTACGGCTTGGGCGAACACCCGAAAGGCATGCTGATTTTCGCCAATACCGCTCCCCGCAAAGACAGCAAGAAACCAAAGTTGGACAACGAAGGTGAAGGCCTCATATATGGCCTCCTCGACAATGGCGTCGAAGTCATGGCCGTCAACGCCGGCTATTGCTTCTCCTTCGTCAAGCCCCACTTGAAAAATTTCAGGGTCGTCAACGTCGAAAACCGCGGCTCCCAATTCCGTTCGCGGGACTTCTATCCGCAGGCGATCGCCAAGCATCTACAAGGAAAGAACGTTCTCGGTCACGAACTTAGCCCATCCATCATCCCCGAAGTCCCTAAAAACCAGATCGCTTGGATCGACGGCTACGGGAACATCAAAACCACCATTCGCCAAAGTCAATTCAACCTCAAGCCCGGAACCAAGGCAAAAATCTCAATAAACGGCACAACCAGAACTGCCCTTGTCGTAGGCGGCGTCTTCTCGGTTGCCGAAGGCGAGCTTTCCTTCTCGCCCGGCTCTTCGGGATACGAAGACCGATTCATGGAATTGATCCTGCGCGGCGGAAGTGCCGAGCACCTCTTCGAATTCCCCAAAATCGGAACGGGAATCATCCTGAAGTGAAACTCCAAGAAGAATCGTTATCGTGATGAAGACTTAGTTCGAAGTTCCTTCTCAACCTGCTCTGCCAGAAAGATCTTCATGAGCGACTGATACGGAACATCTTTTGCGTTCGCCAGTTGTTTGATCCTTGCCAATAGAGGCTCAGGAAGCCGAAGAGATATTGCCTTGGTGGATGGTTTAAGATTCGGAAAAACAACAGGCTCTGCTTTACTCCAATCGATATAATCAGTGGAGTCGTGAGTCGCCCAAAATTCACGCTCTTCGTCTTCGTTTTTAAAACTTGGAATTGGTTTGAGCTTTTTACTTCTTGCCATATTGTCCTCTTTCTTTTCTACTCGCCGGCCTTGCTGAAATAATTCTCACCCTGTAACCCCTTACTGTAAAAGATAAAAATATGGCCCTATTTTCATCTGTCTTTCCTAAAGCATGGTATCTAACTTCAGTTGTCGTTGAATGCTTTCTATCAAGAGAAACACATAAGGGCTGATTATTAAAAATCTCTTCTGATTCCTTGTCACTTATCCCATGCTTTTGAAAGTTCTTGCGGATATTGCCCTTATTCCATTCGAATTCCAATGGTTCAGGCAATATTTTCATTCTACTAATGAGTATATATCAGAGATATACATTAGTCAACAAGGAAAGGAGCTGTTAACTCCTGTTGAGTTCTGCTATAGCCTCAGGAATTTCTAAAAAAGATTCAACATTTAAATCCGCCCCTTGAAGTGGTCGCGCCGAATACACAATAATTTTTGTGTTTGCCGCTTTCGCTGCTTGGATGTCAGTTTCGGAATCGCCGATATAGACCGCTTCTCCGGCCTTCACCTTTAATTTTTTGAGCGCGAGAAGCAAAGGCTCCGGATGCGGTTTCGGATGGGTGTAGTCTTCATAAGAAACGACGACCGTAAAATACTGCTTCAGTCCGGAAATCGTAAAGTAGTCCTCTACACCCAACCGTACCCTGCTCGTCACTATTGCCAATCGGTATGTTTTATCTAGTGTATCAACGACGTCCCTTGAGTGTTCGGGGATTTTAAGCAGTTCCGTTGGGTATCGTACTTTCCGTCCTCTCCCCATTTCCCAAACTTCTCTCACTCTCACGTCAGAAGTTTCCTGCGTCAGTTGCCGTATCGCATCCATCATCGGCAGATGGAAAACACCCTCAATTTCTTTTCTTGATGGAACGTTGTACCCGCTCTCTTCAAGCAGGAGCTGGTAAAACTTGATATTTGCTTCCCAGGAATCAAGCAGCACCCCGTCGACATCAAAGATAACTACCTTGATCATGGTGTTTATTGTACCCGATGCGTCATCCTGAGAAGAGCATCAGATCATTATCTCTTCCGACCGCTCGCTTCAATATAATGACGAACCGCCTGTAAATTTGAATACCAATTCCGCCCTTTCTTTACCGCCTCGATTCTCCCTCTTCTGGCCAACAAACTCAGGTATTCCTGAGAGTAAGGTGCTTTGAGGGCAAGTTCGGAAAGCAACTGCCACATCTCCACCATCTTTTTCTTCTTTTCTGGAATAACCGCTTCCAAATACCATGTCAGCGACCGCTCAACACTTCTACCGATAAAATCCACAAATAGCTTAAGCTCTCCTCGATGGGCTAAATCAAGTGCCCGATAATATTTTTGCCTATCAGTCTTAAGAATGACGGTCGGTGGATAACCCCTATTCATCAAAATCAAATTCATCAGCAGCCTCGCCGTGCGGCCATTTCCATCGATAAACGGGTGAATATCTACCAGCTTAAAATGGGCCAGCGCCGAATAATCAATCAGATGTTGCTGGTTTTCACTTTTTGCTAACCATTTCTCAAGCTGTCTCATTGCTATTGGCAGCCTTGCCGGAGAAGGAGGCACAAACCCGGAACCGGTTATTTTTACCTCCACCTCTCGATATCTACCGGCATGATCATTGTCTATTTCTTTCAAAATCAATTGATGAATCTGCCTGATAAGCAGTTGGTCAATCCGGAATCCACCTTTCTCTACCAATTTCTCCAAAAACAAAATTGCGCCCTTATGATTGATCGCCTCGAAATGTTCCTTCAGAGGCTTTCCTTTAATCGTCAACCCATGCTCGATTATAAGCTCCGTCTCCCGTAAAGAAAGGCTTGTCCCCTCAATTGCATTAGAGTTATACGTCCACTCAATAATTACCTGCTCCCGTAACCGATTCACCAACGACGTGGGCAAGGGCCTAAGGCTATCAAGACGTTTCTTCTTCTCTACAATTCTCTGGAAAATAGACTGATCAAGAATCATATTGAAACTCTCATATGTATAAAGTTTGAAATCCCGCCGTAGCTCTGCTGCCTGCAAAGCGAAGGAGGATCGTATCGGATAGATACATTTTATCATTTATCCGATACTTGTCAAGCCCTGACAAACAATGAGGATACTCCAAACGGAAGCGTTGCTCACTCACCTTCTTGGAAGCTATGTACTCATCGGGGTCATCAGCTGAAAGTAGTTTCCGTCCGGATCGGCAAACGTCGCGATCCACATCCCCTTCTCCTGTTCCGGCCGGTACGGCTCTGCAACCACCTCAACACCCAAAGCCTTGATCCTCGCAAACTCATCTTTCACATCCTTCGTCTCAAAGTTGATAAGTATCCTCCCCGGCTCTTTATTCTTCCCGTGGACTTTGTCATGCGGACCGACGCACAAATTTCCGCTCCCCACTTGCCAGGCTGCCCATTCCCCCTCTTCCCATTCGGGGGTTGCCCCGAATATTTTTGTATAAAACTCGATCAGCTGCTTTGGCTTCTCGGATCCGATGAGGATGGAATTCAAATCCAACTTGTTTTTCATAGCTCCCAGACTTCCTTCTATAAATGTTTAAAAAGTTATCCTAGTGTACGTTTAGTTTCCGGGAAAATCAACGCCTGCATGCCACGCGCTAGGAGAGTTTCTAAAAAAATCTTTTTTTACTTACCGCTTCAATATCCCCAATCCTTCATCCATTGGCGCATTTGGTCGATCTCACGAGTTTGAGCGGTGATAATGTCCACGGCTAGCTTCTTCATCTCTGACCGCTGTGTTCCAATCTGAAGCATATTGGCCATCATCACAGCCATTTGATGATGTGGAATCATGGCTTCCACAAATGCCCTATCAAAGTCCTCCGCCTGTCCAAGTCTTGTGATGTCGGTTTCGTCGCCCATCATTCCCATATGCATATTGCTGCTTCCCATACCATGCATTCCCATGACATCATCGTCGATTGGTACGTCAGTTCCGAACCAATCTTTATACCAGTCTTTCATTTGATTTATTTCTTTGCCTTGGGAATCAATAATATTGAGTGCCAACTGTTTTACCTCAGCGCGCTTTGCATTGGTCTGTACAAGCCTCGCCATGGTAATCGCATCTTCATGATGAGGAATCATTTGTTCGATAAAATGAGCATCCATGGTATTGGAATTAGGTATCATGCCCTGATTTCCTCCACGCATACCCATCATTTGTGTAATACCGGTCATGTTGTTATTAACGGCAGTAGCTGCCAAAAGCCAAACAACGACACCTCCGATGAAAACTCCGGCTATTCCATAGAAGAGTGGGTCCCTTTTCATAGAATTCACCTCCCCCAATGAGATAGCTATTTGGAACAGCTCATGGGATCCCGTGAGATCTGAAAGTATCTCACCGGGACTTTCCAAGTTTAATCATATGATACATGAATTGAAAGATAGTTTTCTTCCTACCCCAGATTGAATCAAAGCATGAAAAGCCAGTTGATCGAAAAAGGTTCGATGCTATACTTAGGCTTAATAAAAATTGAAATAAGGAGGATGCGAATGCCCAGGTTCTTAATTGAAGTACCACACGAAAATTCTAAAGCTTCCTGTGATCTCGCGGTGAATGTGTTCAAATCTACAGGCTCACACTTCTTAACCAACGCAGACTTCGGCTGTCCGGACGGTATTCATAAGGCATGGGTAACGCTCAGCGCAAAGAGCAAGAGGGAGGCATTGTACGTCGTTCCCCCGCCTTTCAGGAATAAAGCTCGGGCAATAAAGGTAAGGAAATTTGCACTGGAGATATTCGAAAAAACCATCAGGCCTCAACACAAGTAGATAAGTAGTGCTTCTCAGTACCCCATACTCGAGCTGGTACCTCAACATCTACTGGGGATCGTATTCCGAAGAGTGTCGTCATCGCGGAAACAAAAAAAAGAGAGCCGTTTCGGCTCTTTTTCTTGTCTGCTCCCTCTGTGCCTGCCCGCCTTTGGATGGAGATACTATACCAAATGGTTACGGAGTAAGGAGTAAGCGGTTACTCTGCCGGAATCATAAGGTGCTCGTACGGAGTACCTGCCCACATGATCCAGGCGCCGCCTTTTTTAGGGTCAGTTCCATAGAGAGTAGGGTCGAGTCTGCCAACCGGAAAAACCATGACATGGGATGGGGTAGTAATCCAGTCTTCTCCTTCTGTTGGGGTAGTCGCAAAAGGATCGGTGTTTGATGCATCAGAACCACCCTCAAGCATATAAGCCAGACCAATTTGAGTTAGGCTGGGAGTTTTTTGCGCCACATATGCTTGCAACCATTCCATACCTGATTTATCTAAACACATTGGGTCTTTACCCGGTGAGGCCGGATAATCCGGCAGACAGGTCCAACCATTGGTACCCTGTTGAAGCTCAATTAAACTGCCCCCTTCTGCTTCAGGAAAATCCATTACAGTGGCATCTTCCCTCAGAGACTCAGGTGCGGCAGATAAAGCATCTTGGATCTTTGCTTCTTCGGAACCCGGTTGGGAGGAAGTGGATGGGCTTTGGGTCTCTGACAATGCTTGCTGATTTGGGGAATTGGGAGTTTCGGTAGATGTTACCGCACCATGAATAAAATACCCAGCAATGCCGCCCGCGATTAATGCCACAATAACAGCCGGGGTTAGTTTATCCATAATTGTTGGCTGAGTGTAACACGTACACTCTCTTTGTCAATAGTTCTTCGGACACTATCCGCATAATCGTTGATAATCCGCCCCGGAGGTGGTTTTCTCCGGCCTCCCTCGCTCTGTCGGAGATAAGAGAAAATTTGATAGTATTAAAGAGTGAACGTACCCCTGCTGATCATTACCCTTATCGCGTGTTGTATTGCAGTCGTACTGTATAGGATATTCATCCGGCAGCGCTCGCAACTCGACCAATACAGGAAGCGGTTAAATGACCTGGAAATGACACTCGGTAAAACCCAAGCAGATCTTGCGAGGATCCCCAAAGAAGCCCAAGGCCAGAATGAATTTCAGCTCCTTGCGGGTCGAATAGTATCGCATTTGGATCACGGAGTAATTTGTATTGATCAGAATGGCGTCGTACAGCTTGTCAACACATACGCAGAAAAATTCCTAGACAGTCCTCCTGCCGTAGGAAAGCCGTATTCTGAGGTCTTGCACAGGTTAAAAATCGGCGGGAGGAATGATTTTTCACAATTTGAGCAGGCACGAAAGGGAAAAAGCCAAACCCTGCCGGAGACTGTCGAGTTCACCACCAAACACGGGAACATACCGATCAGCGCCACGCTCACTCCGCTTTTGTCCGATGGAACGAATGCAATAACCGCATTTATTTTTGCCGACAACAGTCGAAACGTCGCCCGTATCTTGGAAGAAAAAGCGTTTTTTTCTGCAGCAGCGCATGAGCTGCGTACTCCCCTATCCGTCATACGCATGGCGGTCTATTTGCTTTTGACAAAGTTCGATGCGCTGGGCCGGGAAGAAAGAATAGATCACCTCAAAAAAATTGAAAAAACATCCGAACAGTTGGCAAATCTCGTCAATGATTTCCTAAACGTATCACGGATTGACCAGGGAAGACTGGAAGTCGATAAAACTCCATTTGACATCGTAACGCTCACCGATGAGGTAATAAAAGAGCTTTCCGATCTGGCCAAAAAACGCAAGCTCTATATCCATCATGACATTGGCGGAGAACATCGCAGAGTCATAGGGGATAAGATGAAATCAAAAGAAGTGTTAACAAACCTGGTGAGCAATGGCATTAAATATACACTTCAGGGCGGATTGACGATCACCCACCAAGAAGAAAAAGGAACGCTCATGACCAAAGTGACCGACACCGGCAGCGGCATTACGCCGGCATCTCAACGCTTGCTTTTTAGGCGGTTCATGCAGGTCGGCGGAGGACGTCTTCAGTCCAAAGCGGAAAGTACCGGTTTGGGTTTGTATATATCAAAGAAGTTTGCCCAACTCATGGGGGGAGATGTCGTCCTGGAAGTGAGCAAGCCAAACAAAGGCTCAACGTTTGCCTTCAGTTTACCAATGGGGTAAAAAGATAAGGGCTTAGAGGCTAGAGTATATCCCTGTCGACTCTTGTAGCTTTCTTGAACCAATCAGGCCAGCCCAACTCATCGCCCCACCTCTTTAGAGTAACAGTATCCTCGATCTTTAATTCTGGATGCTTTTCCAGAAATTCATAGCAATCTCTTAGTAGTTCTTCGCCTTGTTCGTTCAACCTACTTTCTCTATTGTATTCTTCTAAATTTCCAATGAGTCCGACAAATGAGTCCCAAAGTGCGGGCCACGAATTAATGAGAAAATCAGGTGTTACGGGTCTTGTCCTCCCATCACCGAACAATACTGGAAATTTTTGTTCTCTTTCCGTCATTTTTACTCACCTCCCCTTTAACTAAAAACCTCTCTGTAAAGAGAGGTGAATAGAACCTTTTCCGACAGAGATCGGACTAATCCTTCCCTTTACAGGGTTGGGTTTAGCACCGTAGCTCTTATGAGATCGGTTGCCGGATGGATCATCGAGCCAACTCTCTCCCCATCGCTCTTGATTGGCTATTGAATCTTGTACCTAAAAAAATGATACAAGTCAATATGGTTTTTTGAATATAATTCTTGCTCCCCGGGCAGGATCTCCCTGATCCAAAAAACAGGAGCCGCCTTGGGCTCCTTTTCTTCGCTGCTCCCCCTGATTGACATGTTCAGGAACAGGAAAATTGAGATAGCTGGCTCAATCCTCAGCTCACCGCCTGCCTGCCGGCAGGCAGGATTTAGACCCTTAACTCACCGCTTTCTTCACGAGCGCTGCGATCTTCGCCTCTTCGGCAGCAGTCAACTTCTTTAGCGCGAAGGAGGTCGGCCATATGGCGCCTTCGTCGAGGTTCGCCGTATCATTAAAGCCGAACGTCGCGTACCTCGATTTGAACTTACTTGCGCTTTGGAAGAAGCAAACGACCTTGCCGTCCTTGTTGGCATAGGCGGGCATCCCGTACCAGGTTTTCGGTGAGAGGGCTGGCGCGTTGGCTTTGATGATGGCATGGAGCCGCTTGGCCATAGTGCGGTCCGGTTCCGGCATCGCGGCGATCACCGCCAGCACATCACGTTCCCCGTCCGCTTTCCTCTTGTTCGAGCGCGATTCGGCCATCAGCTCCTCTGCGCGAGCCTTCATTGCGGCTCGTTCCTCGTCCGTGAATCCCTTGAACTTCTTGTTGATCGCGGTGGTGTTCCTAGCCGCCTTCTTCGCGGATTTCTTGGTGGTACTTATCACAACCTATTTACCTCCTTTAATTTTTATTTTATACCATCCCAAACCGCCATTATCGTGGGAATTGGTCACCGAGGCCATCCTCATTGGACCCGCAAAAAAGCGAGTGCAGACCTGACGATTACGGAGGTTTCCTTATGATAAATATTCATATCATCTTGGGATCGGCGCGACCATTACAACTCTTCGACGTTGTGGGATTTGCTTTCCCGAAATCCGGCATCCGTGATGCGGATAAACCGGGCATTTTTCCACAGCTCCTTAATCGTGCGGGCATTGCAGTAGCTCATGCCAGACTTAAGCGCGCCGCTGAGCTGATAAATGACGTCGGCAACCTTGCCTTTGTAGGGGATTAGCGCCTCGATTCCTTCGGCCACGATGGAATTAAGCCGGTCTTCCGTGGTTTGCTTGAATTTCAACTTGCGGTCGGCTGTGGCCAAAAACGAAGCGGATCCGCGGTGGATTTTGTATTTCATGCCCTTGCGCAGGATGATACCTCCGGGGCTTTCATCCGTTCCGGCAAACCACCCGGCCAGCATAATCGCTGAAGCTCCACCAGCCAAAGCCTTGGTGATATCGCCTGGATAATTCGTTCCGCCGTCGGCGATAATTGGTACCCCGGACTTCTTGGCCCGGGCGCTGGCGCGCATGATGGCCGTCAGTTGCGGGACACCGACACCGGCGACAATGCGAGTGGTGCACAAACCACCAGGTCCGATACCCACTTTCACCGCGTCGACTCCCGCGGCAATTAGGTCAGCGACACCCTCGGGGGTGGCGACGTTGCCGCCGATAATCTCCGTGTCTTTGTAGAGTTTACGGATGGTTTTTATGGCACGCAGCGACACGTCGTTGTGTCCGTGGGCCACATCCACCATGACAACGTCAGCGCCTGCAGTCAGAAGCGCCTTGGTTCTGTCCAAATAATCATCCACCACTCCGACCGCCGCACCGACCCGGTACCGTCCGTAGGCATCTTTGGTGGAATGCGGAAACTTTTCAAAGTTTTTCACGGACCGGGCGGTAATCAGTCCGACCAGCATGCCATGGCGGTCCACCAGCGGCAATTTCTCGATTTTCTGGGACGCAAAAATTTTCTTGGCTTCTTGAATCGTAGTTTTTCTGTTTCCGACGATGAGCCGCTTTCGCGGGGTCATGAGTTTGGCAACCGGCGTGTTGGGGGACGGCGCAAACTGGTAATCGCGCCGGCTGATGATGCCGACGACACGCCCGGCTTTAGCGGTTACCACAAAACAATCGATGCCGGTTTGGGTTTTTTGTTGCAGGATTTGCTCAATTGTGTCGTCGGGTCTAATGGTGTAGGGAGCGCTCAGCACGAATCCGACATTGCGTTTGACTTTGGCAACTTCCCGAACCTGTTCGTCGATGGTCATGAACCGGTGGATAATGCCGATACCCCCTTCTGTCGCCAGGGCAATGGCCATGGCCGATTCTGTAACCGTATCCATGTTGGCAGACAGAAACGGCAGGGACATTTCGATGGTGCGCGTCAGGTGGGTTTTGAGGGAGATTTCGTGCCGGTGGTCGATAAACGAGCGCTGCGGAATGAGCAACACATCATCGTAGGTAAAACCTTCATCAAATTTCATAAATCTGTTTGCGCTGCAGCAGGTACAGTAATAACTTGTGACCGTTTCGGTCCGACTGATACGTATGCTACCGGTGTTTTGAGCGCCCGAGAAACATACCGGATATATCCCTTGGCTGTCGCCGGCAACTTCGCGTAGGCGGTGCAGGCGGAAATATCCTGCTGCCAACCGTCAAGTTGCGTATAGACCGGAGTACAGGTGCCGTACGTGTATGCGGACACCGGAATGTCACTGTAGCGCTTGCCATTTGTTTTATAGGCAACACACACCTTAAGGGTGGAAAGTCCGCTTAAAACATCAAGTTTTGTCAACGCCAAAGCGGTGTATCCGGAAAGCCGGGTGGACGTTCTAAGTGCCGGCAGATCCAGCCAACCGCAGCGCCGTGGCCGTTTGGATACGGTGCCGAATTCGCCGCCTTTAGTGCGCATCGCCGCACCGGTCGCATCGGTCAGTTCGGTCGGGAACGGTCCGTTACCGACACGGGTTGTATACGCCTTGACCACCCCCAGCGTCGATACCGGTCGGGGTGAGATGCCGACATAGGGGAAGATCGAGCCTGAGATGGTGTGGATGGCGACCGTATACGGGTAAGTGCCGAACACCGGATCCAAAAGGGTCCCGTGGGCGCCCTCAAACAGCACGCGTTTTGTTTTTGCCTGCAGGGCGTTTTCGATAAGCGTGGAAGTGTCTTCCAAATACTGCTTGAGCTGTTTACCGTAATGAAGATACTTGCGGGAAATTGATGCAATATCAAATGATTCTTTCTGGCCGAAAACCTGCCGGATCCGCCTGAGCTGCAACCCTAGGTTGCGGCGCAGTTTCTCCCGAAATACCGCTGGATAAAGTAGGTCATCCATCCGTATCCCGAAGCGGTTATTTTTGTCCTCATAGCAGTAGCCGATCCCCAAGTGTAAACTGCCGGTAGCGCTTTTTCCTTTCCACAGTTCGGTGGCCCGGTCCAGCGCTTTGTGGTAGGGCATCACCACGTGGACGCGGGGATCAAGCGAAAGCTTAAGCGGCAGACCGCGGGCTTTGATAAGCGCAATCTCTTCAAGTAACACCTGTGGGTCAACTACACATCCTTGGGCAATAACCACGTGCTTTTTTTGCACTACGCCCGAAGGTAATAGCGAAAGTTTGAAGATGTCCCGGCCTACCGTTACGGTGTGACCGGCATTGTTACCGCCGTTAAACCGCACGACCAAATCCGCATCTTGGGCCAAAACGTCAACCAGTTTGCCTTTTCCTTCATCTCCCCATTGGGCGCCGATAACAACGAGCGGAAAGTGGACCTTAGGCATACGTCTCAACCAGCCGGTCAGCCAGACCGGTATAACCAGTGGGAGTTAGAGCCAACAATACCTTCTTGTCTTGAGTGGCAAGCGGCAGGGTTTTGATAAATGCGGCGATCTCCTGGCGGCTGTGGACAAAGCCGCGGAAAAACAATTTCGTGCGCTCGAAGGCATCGCCGCGGCCTTTGGCCCGCAAATAATTTTGGATGGCCTCGGAGAGAATTTCGTAGTGGTCGTCGAGCGCTTGTGCCATAAATTCCGGATGGGGACGAATTCGGTGCAAACTTTCCAAAACGCTTTGGTAGGAAAGCAGGCTGTAGGCAAAGGCGGTACCGAAAGACCGGCGTATCGTACTGTCGGAAAGGTCCCGCTGCAGACGGGAGTAGGAGAGTTTCCGGATATACATTTCCAAAAGTCCATTGGCAATCTCAAACCCGCCCTCCGCCCCTTCCAAGTAAATCGGATTAATTTTATGCGGGAGAGCAGTTGAGCCCACTTCCGCAGGGATGCGCTTTTGGCTGAGGAATCCCAACAGGGCATAGAGCCACAAATCCTTACACAGCCCTAAAAGCAGCAGGTTGATTTGTAGCATGGTTTGGAAGATGTCGGTAAGCGAGTCATATGAGGCGATTTGGGTAGAAATCGGCTCTGGGTTTACTTCCAGCTGTTCCAGGAAGGTTTCGGAGAACCGCAACCAATCTACCTTGGGGAAGACCACGGCGTGGGCATTAAAATTACCGACATTCCCCGAACATTTGCCCGCTGCCCGAAACTGCGAGAGTTGCCTGATGCGCTTCTCCAGCCGGTAGATATAGACACCCAGCTCTTTTCCGTAAGTCGTGCCGTTGGCCGGCTGTCCGTGGGTATAGGCAAGCATGGGCAACTGTTTGTATTCGCGCGCCTGCTTTTTTAATTCCGCCAGATTTTCCCACAGTATGGGTAAGATAATGTCCTTGAGCGCGCGATTGATGCAGCGGGCATAGGCACAGGAATTGATGTCATCGGACGTCAGTCCGAAATGAACCATGCTCGCGATATCCCGCAGCGTAGTTTTACTAAGGCGCTCCTGCAGGTAGAGTTCAACCGCTTTAACGTCATGGTTGGTCTGCTGTTCAATCTCCCGAAGCCTCAGATAGTCTTTGGTGGTAAGTAAAAAGAGGGATTTGAGATGCGTCTGTTCTTTGGTGGTAACCGGGCGAATCACTCGATAACGCGACAGCCAAAGCAGATACTGGATTTCGACAAATACCCGCTCTCGGTTAATCGCGCGTTCCGAGAAATAGTCGGAGAGAGTGCTAATCTTAAAATAATTTCGTCCGTCAATCGGGGTGATATGCAGGTCGATGGGGATTGCACCTAGCGTACTCACGTAGCCCAGGGTAACACAAGGAATACCTGCAAGTAAAGAGATTCTTCCGCAGTCTCCGACATCAGATGCTCTTGGGGAATACAAACTTACTGGGCTCAACACCCCGCCACTTACACTGTATCATATCTTCAATCGGGAAACGCTTGCCAAGCTTAAAATCCAGCTCGAAATTGCCAGAAGGTTAACCAACAACCAACCAGCATATCAGGAGGTTCATATATCCAATGGAAGATTTTGCCAACTACCTGTACCGGAGTAGAACCAGAAAAGGGCGTTATGTAAGCCAACAAACCCTCTCCAAGCTGTCCGGCTACAGCCAGACTTATATATCTTTGATCGAAACACGGAAGGCGAGACCGTCAAAGAGGTGTATGAGGGTAATTTTAAGCGTTTTAGATGCTAATCTAAGATTTTCTTGAAACAAACCCGATTATTGCATTATCTATTAGTTTAGGCACCGTTGTATTCCAAAGAACGCCATCAACATCCTTTAAAGTTAGCTTAAGTTGCTGGGTAATCTTGTAAAGCTCCCTCATTAAAATTGAAAACGATTTGAATTCTTTTATCTCTTCATTATGATAATTGAAGTAACCGTAAAAAAAGTTCATTGTGTATCGCCTATCCATCGGGGGAAATAGCTTTGGTAACAAAAAATGGAGTGTTTTTGATACTCCAACAATTTTTGACTTTGACTTCATAATTTTTAAACCCAAGAACAGTTGTCTTGTTATCTCCAAAACCTGTTCTAGCTCAATCTCGGTCAATCGCTGAAGTTCTTTACTGCTTAATTGAGTAACAATTCCACTATTCTTCCGGATGGATTCCGCAAAATCATTAAAGTCAGCCAATCTTGCCCCCCGCATGTTCATATTCCACGAAACCAAAGTAACATAACATAGCTCTATAAAATCTCTGTCACCAGTTAGCTTTACTGTCTGAAAATCTACTTGCTTTTGACGTTCGAAGATCTTCCGGTAGAGATAGATTGACGGGGTTAAGGATCGAAAGTTTTTATTGCATATAGACACATATTTGAAAAATTGTTCTCTTGATTCTGTTAATTTGTCTATATTTTCTGTTTTCATTTAATCTCCAAACGCTTTAGAGCCCCAGTTGCAAAACTCACAAGCAAAATCGCTATGGCGCTTGGGTTCTGGGCCTTTTAGACACTCTACGGCATCCTTGAATAACTTTTCTGCTCTAGTTATATCTGTTTCCAGCTTTTTAGGCTCGACTTCAAAGTCCACTCGGCCGTTTTCTGCTACTTGTCTGGGGAAATAATAGACCAGATAAGCAAAACTGGCTGTTTTATAACCGTTTTTCATCAACAAATAGCAATAGATATCCAACTGGTGCTGGTAATAACTGCTGGTATCTTCTTTTAACTCATAACCCCGGGTTTTGTAATCCAAGGGGATATAAACGCCATCATCAACCAAGCAGTCATCCAAAACACCTTTAAGAACAGCGTCAAGCTCTTTGTCCTCATATGTCAGCCCTTCCCAGTTACTCTGCCATGATTTTAAGAGTTTCTCATCGTCAAACAGCTTACCAATTACTTTTCCTTCAATTTCTGGCGGTAACTTACCCTGTCTGCGGTACTTGTCATAGTATTTTTTGATAACCCCATCCATGCCTCCCGGTAGAGATGGAAAAATTCCTCTTGGCCTGTGAATATTTTTGTTAAACTGCAACCAAAAGCACCTCGGGCACTCCATGTATAGGCTAATTGTTGAGGGTGAGAGTTTTATCATAAACTAACCCGCTTTCTGATAATTTCTTTAACCACTTCCAAATCCTCATTATTGATAAGATGAAATCTTACCTGATCGTGACGTTTCTTTGGCATGACTGACTCAGGCTTAGACAATTTATCTTTCAGCAACTCTAGTTCTTCAGGGTTAGTATATTGAAGCTCGGCAAAAATCCACTGCTCAGCAGAATAATAGTAAAGTACCAGATTTTTGGATATCTTTATCGCTCTTGAGGATCCAGCCCACCTCTCAAACGACACATCCCGATCCTTAAAATCTTTTTCCACCCATTCTGGGATTGAAGTAACTGCTTGTTTGACAAACTCGCTTTTGACCCGCTTAATCGTCTGCTCGTCTGGTTCAATCTTTCTTCCCAAGGCTACTTTGCTTTCTTCCGGCTCTTCTTTATCGATATTTTTAACTACTCTGAGTATTTGCGAAAACCACTCAACCGCTGCTTCAGCCTCCTTCTGTAATACAAAATTGATTTCCTTGACATGCTTAACTGCATTTCTGAAGTCCTTTAAAGTGATAAACCTTTTCTCTGTTTCATAGGTTGATCCGAAGTATTGCTCGAAAAACTGCCAATTCTTTAAGATTGTATTTGAATAATCCATCACATCACACTGGCAGAGTTTCTCATAAGAGGATAATTGATCCTCTTTGATATATGGATTTTTCCTTACATACTCGGCAATCTTGGTTTTAGCTTTAACTTTAATATCTTGTGGAATAACCTTATCCCAGTAATCGGGGCCGACTTTATCCCTTAAAACGTTATCGATGAGCAAGCGAAGCCGAAGTTCAATATCATCAAGGGCGCTATTGGCATTAACCCCTAAAATCTGGATGATTTTTGATCCCGTCAATCTCTCAAATTCACCTTTAATTTTTATTACCCTTTCTTTGATAAATGCCTGGTAGTCATCATTTTTGATAACTTCAGAATAAGTTATCAAGTGTGATTGTAAAGTATTATCAAAGTCAGAGTTTTCCTTATCAAACTTTGAAAAATAGTCGCTTGGGCTTTTATCTAGAATTTCTTTGTTAAGCTCTGCCGGGATAAAACAGAAGTTAGCGATAAGATTCTCTCCACTCTGACCGTGTTTTGAAAGATGGTTTTTAGGGAAGATGTGGTGTTTTTCCGGATGGTTAAACTCTGAACAGAAGTTATAATCCATAGAAATCGGTTCGTTTGTTCTGAAATGTTTCGGTGTTCGAAGCGCTAACATGCAGAAAAAAGCATTACGCAGGGCTGATTTGGTACTGATGGTAGTATTAGCGATTTTCTCTTCATCGGCCGTAATCTGGAAATTTATCTTTGGCTCTTTATCTGAAAGCAATTTGTCAAAAATTTCTCTTCTGTCCTCACCCATTTTACTTTCCATAGCCGCTGTGTACCGTTCGCTTAGGGAGGCCTTCCAAAACCACTCGTGGACCTTCTCGGTAACCTCTTTGTCCAGTGAGTGTCGGGGTGATTTGTAATATAGATAGGCAAGTAAGGAAATAAATGAGGGGTATGGCACAAAGTCAAAGATTTTTACTCCTAAACTGCCTGTTAAGTGGTCAATTGCCTGCTCAATTGCTGAAGCGATCCCATCCCAATTGTTTTTAATCTCCTCCTTTCTTAGCTGCAGTTGGTAAATCTTGTTGCAATAGCCTTTAAGGATTAAAGAGGCAGTATGAGTGACTACTTCCGGCGGGATCTCACCAAAGTTTTTCTTGCTGATTCTTCCGCTTAATTCCTCATATTTCTCTTTCAAGTCAAAATCTTCTCCCCAAGTGCTAGCCACGATCAGGTCAAATAGCGACAGCTTCTTACCTCCCTGATTGATCCTTTCAAATATCTCACAAGCCTCGTTTAAAGTGGCGTTAGATACGGTAACCACGCTTAGGGGGTAGGTAGTAAACCGTCGATAACAATCGTTGAAGACTTTTCGTCTTTCCGGTGGCAACTTGTCATAAAGAGATAAGTGATCTTCTCCGATTATTTTATACAAAGGCAAGTATCGGTCGCTTTCTTTTTTGACCTCAAAAACAGAGATATTTCCGTTTTCATCAGGAGTTTTTTTGTAGTAATCCAGATCTAGACAGATAACCGAACAGTCAATTGCTTTAACCTTGTTGTTGTGTTTAATCTCAACCTTCAATCCCTTCCAGGCAGCATATAACGAACAAATCCTTTGCTGGCCGTCAAGGATAAACTTCAACTTCTCATCCGACCTTGGCTTTTTAGGCATAATGCCAAGCTCCGGCAAGTCCCGATAGAAAAGATTGTGCTTACCAGTTGTTTCCCAGAGGAAAAAACTTCCAATAGGATACTCTTTAAAGATACTGTCAAGCAAAGCCACAATCTTACTTCGTTCCCAGACAAAATCTCTTTGAAATCTGGGCACCCGTAAAGAGCCTTCGGTTAAAGCGTCAAGCAAAGTGATGATCTGTTTGCTTCCTTCTGATTCTATTCTTGGTGCTGATATTGACATATTTTTATACTCAATATTTAATTTTCTCCACTCCAGTCTTTACAAAGTAAATTTGCCTGTTCCAATACGGTTTGTGTTGCGCTTTCCTGTTTGTCCGGTGGGTAGTTGTACTTTCGTAAAAGCTTCTTAACATACACTCTTAATTTTGCTTGAACGTTTTCTTTGATTGTCCAGTCAATGGTGGTGTTTTTACGAAGCATGGACACAAGCTCTCTGGCAATCTGCATGAGTATTTTATCTCCCAACTCCCGGATGGCGCTTTCATTGACGCATAGCGCATCATAAAAGGCCACTTCCTCGGGGCTAAGCCCAATCTCTCCACCTCGTTCTTTTTCTTTCTTAATTTTCTTGGCCAGTTCAACCAGTTCAGCGATCACTTGGGCGGCTTCGATAGTGCGATTCTGGTATTTCTTAATTGTCTCCTCAAGCATCTGAGCAAAAGAGCGTGATTTTACCAGATTAGACCTCATCATAGTGACAATTTCATCATTTAGCAGGCGCTTAAGCATCTCAAAGGCCAAATTCTTATGAGGCAAATCTTTAACTTCAGCCAAGAATTCATCAGAAAGAATGGAAATATCCGGTGTTTTAATTCCTGTTGCCGAGTAGATATCAATAACCTTATCCGAAACAATCGCTCCCGAAACTATCTGTTTGATTGCCTCCTGATAATCTTCGTCAGTTGGTCCTCCGCCACCGCCCCCGCCGCCAGATTTTCTAATACCAGCTTTTACCGATTGGAAAAAGGCAACTTCGTCTCTGATTTTCAGAGCCTCCTCATCGGGTACGGATAGGGAAAAGGCAAATGAAAGCTCAGTTACAGCCTGGATGTACCGCTTCTGCCCGTCTTCCAAGCCGAGAATATAATCCATAGCCGAAGCAATAAGTCTAGTACGCTCAGAAGCCGAGCCTTTTAATTTATCTTTATACTCAAACCCGTGGTACATCTGACAAACAACCTCGTACTTTTCAAGCATGATCCTGACTGCTTCTTCTTGGGGTATGGCTACTTTCTTGCGGTCATTGTCAGTGTAGTAAGCCAAAGCGTCCTTCAGCTCCGGTGCAATACCCAGATAGTCAACGATCAGTCCTCCTTGTTTGTCTTTAAAGACTCTGTTGACTCGAGCCACAGTCTGCATCAGTCCATGACCTTTCATTGGTTTGTCAATATACATGGTGTGCAGACACGGCACATCAAAGCCTGTCAACCACATATCCCGAACAATGACTAATTTTAATTTATCGTTGGGGTCTTTCATTCGATTGGCTATATCGTGCCTTACCTGTTTGGTGCGGATATGTTTTTGCCAGTCCAAAGGATCAGCGGCTGACCCGGTCATCACTACTTTCAAAAATCCATCCCGATCATCATCAGAAGCCCAGTTTGGTCGAAGCTTAACCAGTTCGTTGTATAGCTCAACCGCAATCCTCCGGCTCATTGCCACCACCATACCTTTGCCGTCAACTGCTGAAAGTCTAGTTTCAAAATGTTCAACTAAATCCTTGGCGATAAGAGAAATACGCTTTGGAGCTCCAACCAAAGCTTCAAGCCGGGCCCATTTGCTCTTAAGCTTTTCTTTCTTTTCCACTTCTTCTCCTTCTGTTAATTCTTCAAACTCCGGGTCAATTTTAGGCCGTTCTTCTTCCTTTAAAGAAATCTTAGCCAGCCTTGCCTCATAGTAAATCGGTACTGTTGCTTTATCCTCAACTGCCTGGGAAACATCATAAACGTCAACATATTCTCCAAAAACTGCTCTGGTGTTTTTGTCTGTCAGCTCAATTGGAGTGCCGGTAAAGCCGATAAACGAAGCGTTGGGAAGTGCATCTCTCATGTGGCGGGCAAAACCATCGATAAAGTCATACTGGCTACGGTGAGCCTCATCGGCAATAACCACAATATTTGTCCGCTCCGAGAGCATCTGGTAGTCATGTTTGCCGTTTTCGGGGAAAAACTTTTGGATAGTGGTAAAAACCACGCCACCAGAAGCAACTTTTAAGTATTCTTTTAATTGTTCCCGGCTTTCTGCCTGTTTGGGAGTTTGCCGAAGTAAACTTGAACAGCGGGAAAAGGTTCCAAACAACTGATCGTCCAAGTCATTTCTGTCTGTCAAAACCACAATCGTCGGGTTATCAAGTGCCTGGATGATTTTTCCGGCATAAAAGACCATAGTTAAACTCTTGCCTGATCCTTGCGTATGCCAAACCACGCCACAGCGCCGGTCTCCTTCTTTTCCGGTTGCTTCCATTGTCTTAGAAACAGCCTTATTGGTAGCATGATACTGATGGTAAGCAGCTACTTTTTTGCTGATTTTCTCACCATCAGTCTCAAAGACCACAAAGTTATTGATAATATCCAAAAGTCTTTGTTTTTCAAAAATCCCTTTTAACAATACTTCCAGCTGAGGCACCGAGTTTGGCGCTAAATCCTGACCCTCAATAGTCCGCCACCTGGTAAACCACTCCATGTTTGAAGAAATCGTTCCGGCTCTGGCTTCCAAACCATCGCTGATGATTGCCAGTTCGTTATAGGCAAAAAGAGAAGGAATTTCGCTTTTGTAGGTTTGAATCTGGTTAAAAGCGCCTTTAACAGTAGCTCCGGTATCTGCCGGGTTTTTCAGCTCGATAACCGCAACAGGAAGACCATTGATAAAGATAACGACATCCGGTCGTCTTTGGGCTCTGTTTTCGATAACCGTGTATTGGTTGACTGCCAGAAAATCGTTTTTATCAGGCTTGCTCAAATCCAAAAGTTTTACTTTATCTCCGGCAATTGAGCCATCTGTCCGTTGATATTCAACATCCACACCGTCACGAAGCATGGCATGAAAGGCTTTGTTGTTTACTGCCAGTTGAGGGCTTAAAGTAGATACTCGAAGCACTTTGCGTAAAGCATCTTCTCGGGCTCCCTCCGGTATATCCGGATTCAAACGGTTAATCGCATTTTGTAATCGTTCTACTAAAACTACATCAGAGTAGCTTTTACGTTCCGGCCTTTCACCATCTGGCGGTGGAGCAATCTCTGGTCCTCCAACCACGCTATACCCAAGCTCTGAAAGCCACTCCAGCGTTGCCTGTTCTAAATCTGATTCTGTATATTTAGACATATTTAGTAAACTTTTTCAGTTATTTTTATAAATTCGGCAATGTGATTATCTAGTTCAGAGATTGCCGATGGAATTTCTTTGTCTGCATGTAACAAATTTGAGTAACTGCAATACTTATAAATATTTCTTATTCTTTCCAAATCGGTATCGTTCAGCTTGATAAGTTTTCCTTTACCAGATATTAAATTGTCGGTAACCTGAGTAAAGTTATCCTCTTTGTTCCATAATAGTAGTTCGTTTTTGATAAATCTTTCTATGGCTAACCGCAAAAGCTGACCATATTTCAAAGCTATTGCCTCTAGGCATAATGTGCCCTTTTTTGCCTGCTCTGTCATCTCCTGATAACACTGTTTTACATCCGCAAGTAAGTCAAATCCAGGATCAGAGTAGATAAAGCTTCCACCGAATTCTTCTCTATTTCTAGCTATACCAAACGTGATCGGGTTGGGATTCTCACACTTTGATAAATACTTATAAAAAAGCGGGTGATGGGTTAATACGACAATCTGCCCAAAGGTTTTAGTTTTTTCATGGATGAGATCCGATAGTATCTTCAGATTGGGAGCGTCAAGACTAGTTATTGGATCGTCTAGAATCAAGATAACGTCTTTTTTGTCACCAATATTCTCGTTCAACGCAAAGAAAAACGCCAAGGAAACCATCTGTCTTTCGCCTTCTGATAAACCTTGCTTAAAAGCTCTTTCCTTTCCGCTTTTATCGTATATTCTGAAAGAAAAGGGGTACTCCTTCGTCTTCGGTGAAAGCTTAATATGCTTAAGTGTAAAATTGAGGTTGAAACGACCAATGATTTTTATCATTAAGTCAATGAGAGATTGAGGTATTTTCTCTGATAAATACTTTTCTAAATTGTCTTCTAACAAATCTACTTCCTGATCTAATTTTTCTTTTTCAGACTTTACCTTCTCGTGCTTTTTAATTTGCTCAACTCTTTCTCCTTCAACAAATGCGTAGATTCCTTCAAGTTCAGCAATCTTGTTGTTTACTTTTTGATGCTCTAGGTCAGTGTTCCTTTTTACCGAATATTTCTGTTTAAACTGGTTGATTTTTTGGTTCTTACTATCAATAAATTTGTTAAATTCAGTTATCAACTTGTCGAGTTTAACAAAAAAAGCATTTAATTCATCATAAGCGGAATCGGTACAATATTTTGGTTTTTCTAAAGTTTTCAGTTGCTGTAAAGCCCGCTGAAGTATTGATATTGCCTGAGAGGCTTTACTGCATATTTCAAATTTCTTATTGTAAGAAATCTTCTCGTCAATATTGTAAAGATCTTTAATTTCAAATTCCTGATTTACTTTCTCAAAAGAAGAAAAAGCCTCGAGTACATCTTCTGGTAAATTAGTTATGAAGGTAAGATATTCCGTAATTTCTTGTTCAAGATTTTGAATATCGCTTAGGTATTTTTGCTTCTCGTTTTCATATGTTTTGTCAAATACCTGTCGATAATATTTGATGACAGCTGTTGCACCAGATAACGGTTGCATACACAGTGGACAGTTTTTGTTCTTTGTATCTGTAATCCTTTTATAATTTTCATCTTTTTCTAGGAATGACTTATGTTGCTCATAATGTGCTTTTATTAAAGAATCCGCACCATCTCCAGCAGTTTTTTTAATATCCCTTTCGAAAAGTTCAATATAGACCTTCTTTGAAGAAATCTGGGGTCGGTCTGACAATTGATTTATCGTTTGAATCCCTGCTATTTGTGCTGACTTGTTTAGTAGTTTTGTGAGACGATCCTTGTCTTTTTTTTGATCTGAAATTTCACTTAAAGTCCTTTTGGCAAGTGCTCCTTTTTGATTTTTATTTAAACTTTTATATTTGTTAAACAAGACTATCTCTTCCGGGGAGACTGTTAGGTGCAATATGTCCTTGTTGTTGCTTTCAAACTGACTTAAGGCCATCTTTTTTTCCGAAAGATCCATCTTTTGTTTATTTGCCTGAGCGTCTAAGCTGATAATGAGATTGCCAGCGTTTTGGGTGTGATATCCCTGGATATTGCTAATCGTCCCGTGGGAGTGGATATTTTTATCTATAAAGTCAACATCAAAAAATAGGATATGTTTTTGTTCTTTTGGTGTATCATCCCATTTTCCTTGCTCGAAGCGGTATGTCTTCGTTGATATATTCCTTTTTATATAAGTTTTTCCATTTGGAGCTGTGTTTTTACTTAACTCAACGGTCTCAAGCTCAACTTCTGACAATACGGGTTTATCGCCTTCAAATCTTTGAAAACCAGTTAAGTCTTTCAGTATTTCACAGACTGAAGATTTCCCAGACCTGTTTTCTCCAAAGAAAACTGTAAAAGGAGAAAATGAACACTCTCTTCCAGTTTTATCCTTACATAAACAATCCCACTGAAAATCTTGAAACGGTTTGTAATTTTTTATAGTTTTTATCTTCTTAATTTTCATAATCCCTTACTCTTAATTTTCCACTCATTAACCTTGGTAAAAGTGAATCTCTTATAGATGTTAGACGCTCAATCTCATCATGTGTTTGTCGATATTTAGAAAACAATAAATCTATAAGGCCACTAAATTCGGCAAGTATTTCTTTTTTCGGAAGAACTACAGGAATTGAATTTAAATTGTTTTGATTAAGTTTTGGTTGAACAGCTCCTGTGATATAAGGTGCAATATTTGTAACTTCAAGAAAAAGCTTTAAAACTTCAGTTGAAAATCCATTTTTACCCTTTAGTACATGGGCATGATTGTTGACCCAAAATTTTCCCCATACATACTGTGTGACTGCAGTTTCTTTGTTGGTGATTACCGTTCCGTCTTCTCCAACCAATAAATATATTCCGTCAAAAATGAAGTCATTAACATGATCCATTACGCCAGTTGCGCCGTAGTACCTAAAGTCTCCTTTGCGTTTCTCTCTTTCTCTATTCGATAGAGGTATTCTTTTTGAGTCAAAATTTTCTACAACATTTCCAAAGTGTCCAGCTTCCCACCCCTCCGGTATCTCTCCTAATTCCGAATTCACCATTTTGCCACCGCTTGATTTGTAAGGCCTACCATTTTCATCGGGGAATTCAAAATCTACAAACCATTGCTTAAAGAGTGCCTTGCCGATTTCCTCAAGCGTATTGTTCATTTTCCGGTTGAGCTCGATCTTGTCATCAAGAGAAGAGAGGATCAAAATGATTATCTGTTGCTCGTGAATACTAGGTAATGCAAGCTTTATCAATTCAATAATTTGCCGGTTAGCGATATTGACTTGAACACTTCCTGTTGAGCGAGATGTTATTGAAGTAAATCCATATCTTGAGGTAAAAAAATACTTTAAATAGTCTGGTAATATCTTTTCAGTGTCAGGCCTTAAAGCTAAGAGCGCCTGGCTGATGATTCCTTTTGGGTCTTCGTCCGTAATGATTGATACCTTACCAAGCGTACCCGAACAACTAATGATCAGGTCATTTACTTTTACTTGAAATCTTTTTAGTTCTTCAAATTTTTCTTCATCTATATAGTATCTAAAGTCTCGAACACCATATATTGCGTGTTGTTGCTCATAGACAGGTATTCCTTCCGATTTTAGCTCAGGTCTTCTTAGCGCTGAACCGAAAGGCCCTCTGATATATCCTTTTTCTGACAATACATCCCTTAATTCAACTAGCTCCCAAGTTTGTGGAATTTCGCCGATTTCGGTTTGTTTGTAATTTGTTTTAGATGTCATATCCAACTTTTTTTAAATTCTCCTTTATTTTCTGTTCCAACTCTTTGGATTGTTTGAATTGCACTGAAAGTTCTTTTGTTAATCTTGCCATTTTTTCTTCGAATACTTCGTCATCTTCCATTTCAAAATCTGTACCCACATAGCGGCCTGGAGTTAAAACAAATCCATTCTTTTCTACTTCTTCAATCGTGGCAACCTTGCAAAAGCCCTTTTTATCCTCATACTTGCTGTTCTTGTTTCTCCAGTTGTGGTAGGTTTGGGAAATCGTGGCTATATCTTCATCGGTCAATTCCCGGTGTCTGCGGTCGATCATCTTACCCATCTTGCGTGCGTCGATAAATAGGATTTCATTGTGCCTGTCCCGAAACTTGTTGTTGTATCTGTCTCTTGAGACAAACCAAAGACATGCTGGAATTTGCGTGGTATAAAAAAGCTTATCCGGCATGGCGATAATACAATCCACCAAGCCGTTCTTAACCAGATTTTTTCTAATTTCTCCCTCTCCTGAAGTGTTTGACGAGAGCGACCCGTTAGCCATGACAAATCCGGCAATCCCTATTGGTGACAAATGATGAATAAAGTGCTGGATCCAAGCATAGTTGGCGTTTCCTGTCGGAGGTGTACCGTATTTCCAACGCATATCCTCACGTAATCTTTCACCGCCCCAGTCGCTGATGTTAAACGGAGGATTGGCTAGGATAAAATCGCTTTTTAAGTCTTTGTGCTGATCGTTGTGGAAGCTATCACCAAGCAAGATATGCTTACTCTCAATTCCTCTTATGGCAAGGTTCATCTTACAAAGCCTCCAAGTGGTAGCGTTTGACTCCTGACCAAAGATAGCGACATCGTCAAGCCTGCCGCCGTGAGTCTCGATAAACTTCTCGCTCTGAACAAACATGCCTCCTGATCCGCAACACGGGTCAAAAACACGGCCTTTGTAAGGCTCGATCATGTAGACCAAAAGTCTTACTACCGAAGCCGGGGTAAAAAACTCTCCGCCGCCCTTGCCTTCAGCGCTGGCAAATCGGCCGATAAAGTACTCATAGACTCGTCCAAGTACATCTTTTGACCGGCTTTCTTTATCTCCCAGTCCAATTGTACCGATAAGATCGATCAATTCTCCTAAGCGCTGTTTGTCTAAAGTTGGCCGGGCATAATCTTTGGGAAGCACGCCTTTAAGCGAGAGGTTTTCTTTTTCAATTGCCACCATGGCATCGTCAACCAGTTTGCCTATTTCTGCTTTCTTGGCATTTTGTAAAAGGGAATTCCAGCGGGCTTCTTGGGGTACCCAGAAGACGTTTTCTGCTAGGTATTCGTCTTTGTCTTCGGGATCTGATAATTTGTCAGCTTTTAATTTTTCGTGGAGTTCTTCGAAGGAGTCGGAGATATATTTAAGAAAGATAAGGCCAAGTACAACATGTTTGTACTCCGAGGGGTCCATGTTGTTTCGCATTTTGTCGGACGCCGCCCAGAGTTTTTCCTCAAACCCCAGATTGGCCGAGGTTGTTTTTTTCATAATTTTAAATTCTCCTATTTTTAAAATTCTCTACTTTTTCTTTTTTTGAGATTTGCTTTTTATATATGCTTCAATATCTTCTTTTTTATACCTGCGGTCACCAATACCACGCCTGGTGCCGATCCTAACAGCTTTTAATATGTTGTCATTGTCCCATCTGCGGAGCGTCTGTTCGTTCACCTTCAAAATTTGGGCTGCTTGCTTGAGAGTTAGTAATTCGTCTATGCCTGTCATACATTAATTGTCTTTAATTATACATTTATTATTGTAAAAAGGGAAACGAACAAGTAGAATATAAACAGATCAGAGCTGCGAAATATGCCTTCGGCGTGGTCTTGAACCCAAAAAGGGGCGACTCTCGTAGGGTTCAAGGCTTCGCAGCTCTGAATACTGGGGGTCGTCCCTTTCTGTTTGGAGGATGACCCAGAAAAGATAATATATGGGTCATAAAAATATTTTTGCTTCCGATGGTTGCCTAGCCCAACTTGTTTTCTTTGTTTTTGTGTTGATCTGTTTATTTTCCTACCCACCTTACGGATTGTTACTGGGTATCGGAATCCTCTTTATAAGATTTCAACTTCATAAAAAGAAAAAGCTTGAGAAACAAAAAATAGAACTCGAACAAGTTCAAAAGGAGATGGATGAGGAAGAGAAAATTAACAAAAGATTTGATGAGATGGATAAAGTTATCAACTCCATGATTAAAAAGGGAAAGATAGATAAGAATTTTATTAAAACGCAGTTCGCTGATCTGATCCCAGCTGATATATATTCATCAGAGAAGGAAAAGGATAATCTTATTGATGAACACATAAAAAGACGGTTAAAAGGATTGGCTTATGAAGAGCGAGAATTGCGAAAACATGAGGCAGATACTTTTATGGCAAGATCGTATCTTCAAAGAAAGAAAATACAAACTCTAAAAAAGAATTTAAGACAAGTTGATGATTTATTTGATTTAACACCTGTCGAGTTCGAGAAATGGGTAAAACGCAATATCTTTGAAAAAAAAGACTGGGAGGTAACGGAAACAAAAGCCACCGGTGATGGCGGTATAGACCTAATCCTAAATCGACAAGATGAACACTCCATAGCTCAATGTAAAAGGTTCAAAAAAACAGTTGGTGAACCGCTTATAAGGGATTTCTATGGTGTAATGATAAGTGAAGGCGTCAGTAAAGGTTATTTTGTAACTACCGGCCTATTTTCCTTATCTGCTCTTAAATTTGCAGAAGGCAAACCAATTGAAATGATTGACAGGCGAGTTTTAGCTCAAAAATACCTTTAATTTCTTTCAATACCCACCTTATGATTTGGTCGATATAACGGGCTAATTCCAATTTTTCCTATTGACAAAAGATTTACTCAACTGTTATCATTTATACAGCTTCTCTCAAGAAGCATAGGTTTAGTAAAGAGTACCTCTTCGTAGGAGCAAAAGGTCGAGTAAGGCCGGAGACTCCTTTTTTATTGCTTCCAAAAGTCCTTAGTTTAAGTTGTTGGTGATGGAGACATGATCTCCTGAGTGTCAGTTTTAATAAATTGCTCAGGAGGTTTTATGTCAAAACAATATAAAAACAAAAAATATTTAAAGCAAAAATATGAAGAGTTAGGTTCAACAAGAAAAGTCGGTAAATTCTTTGGAGTTTCCAATGGCACGATATGTTATTGGATGTCAAAGTACCGGATACCAAGAATCCCCAGATTAGATTTACAGGATAACAACTCAGGAAAAGGCAGACGAGGAGAGATTTATATTGTCGATCACCCTTATTTTCGAGGAAAAATAATTGATCTTGGACTAATTGACGATAAGTCAAAACGTGATCTTATCTGGGACTCAAACTCCATTGACGTTAAAACTAGCCATTACAGGAGGCCAATTTTTAGAACAAAAGTAAAAAGGCATCGCTGTATTTTTTATATTTGCCTTTATTACGATTATAAAGTCAGTGAATTCGTTCCGGTTGAGGTTTGGATTACTCCTGCACGTATTGCTTCCCATGAGAACATCGCTCCTGGTTTTAAGAAAAAGTCAAAATTTGACAAATATCGTCTGTCAAATCTCAGGGGAAAAGCTTTTAGCACTGATGAAGAAAAGAAATATAACCAGGAGTTCGAAAAACGTTACCAAAAACTAATTGATAAAAAGAAAGCTCAAAGAACTAGAAAAAGCAAGGAGGTATCTCAATGAAAAAACCACAATTCGTCCGTAAGCTTTTTACCACCAGTCGACTTCTGGAGTTTTTTACCGAAAAAGAACTATCGATGCAAATAGGTCACAGTAAAGAATGGTGGCCAATTGCTCTTTTAAAAGAACTTATTGATAACTCACTTGACGCTGCAGAAAATATAAACAAACCCCCGGAAATCCAGATAGTAATTGCTGAAAACTATTTTTCTGTCGAAGACAACGGTCCTGGGATCCCTGATAAAGTGATTAATCGTTCATTGAACTACACCGTAAGAGTGTCGGATAAAAGCTATTATGTGAGTCCCACCCGAGGACAACTGGGAAATGCGCTTAAATGTGTATATGCCGCCCCTTTTGTCGCTAATGGTGAAATAGGCAAGATTGAAATAGTGAACGGTAAAAAAACGTATATGATCGAGGTTGTTTTGGATCGAATAGACCAGAAACCAAAAATAAAGTTAAACAAACTCGATGAAGGCAATTGTAAAAAAGTGACAGTTTTTTACACAGATTCAGCAGGCTTACTTTTAACACCGAAAGTTTCAAATATTTACAAAACCCCAATGGACGCAGAAACCCTCGTAAAAAGATATGCCATATTTAATCCACATGCGACATTCAATTTAAACGGTAAAACGTATGAACCTTCCAGCACAGTTTGGAAAAAGTGGTTACCAACAGAGCCAACTTCACCACATTGGTATACACCAGAGCAACTCAAAACGCTGATTGCTGCATATTTGAGCATGGATCGAGACAGCGAAAAAACCGTAAGAGAATTCATTGCAGAGTTTAGGGGTCTTAGTGGTACGACTAAACAAAAAGAGGCCACAGATGATGCAGGACTCTCAGGTAAGAGGTTGTGTGACTTGATCGTCAACAACGATATACCTTTAGCACCAATTGAGAAACTTCTGATGTCGCTTAAAAAACATAGCAGACAAGTAAAAGCCACTTCTTTAGGTTCAATCGGTGAAGAACATCTTAAAACTAGAATGATGAATGACTATCACATAGCCCCTAATAGCTTTAAGTATAAAAAGATAGCCAAGATCGATGAGGTAACTAATTTACCACATGTCATAGAAATTGGTTTTGCTATCTATGACAAAGACCATGAGCAAAATTCCCGACAAGTAATATCTGGTCTAAATTGGTCACCAACATTTGATTTTTTGAGTGAGGCAAAAACAATGTTGTTTGAGAACCACATAGAACCACAAGATCCAGTTTGTGTGGTTTGTCATATCGCCCGGCCAAAATTTGAATATACCGACAAAGGAAAGGAGCAAGTATGTCTTTAACCAATGATTTACAATCGGCTTTTAAATCGACTTCTAGAGATTGGAAACAGAAGAAAAAGGGGCTTAGACGGCAAGAAAGCATGAGTTCATGGGGTTTATCAAGTTTACGCTCATACCGTCCACCACGGCAAACAGTAAGAGACGCTGCTTTTAAAGTTATGAAAGATGCAATAAACAAAGCAAGCGAAAATGGACGTTACTTTGCTAATGCTCGCCAGATCATGTATGCTGCGAGGCCTTTAGTACTTGAGATAACGAGGGGCGAAATATGGAAAGATTCAGCATACTTTACTCAAACTTTACTTAAAGATTATATCGAACAATATGGCGGTGGAGAAAAGATTGTTTGGGATGCTCGGGGACATTTAATCGAACCACACACAAAAAAGGTCATACCACTAGGAGGTATTGATGTATTAAAGTACATCAACGACTGGAACAGTAAATTTGATATATACGAAGATAGTATTGTACCGAAAGGTATTAAAACTGTTGGACCTAAACTCAGATACGGTGGCGTGCTCTTTATCGAAAAAGAGGGATTTTCAGAAATTCTTGATGACGCCAGAATTGCGGAAAGATTTGATATCGCCATCATGTCAACCAAAGGGCTCCCTGTTGGTGCTGCATGTAGATTAGTTTCAGAGCTGGCCGCAGGATCTAAAATTCTTGTCCTTCACGATTTTGATTTGGCTGGATTCAAGATTCTCCAAACTCTAAAGTGTGGTACAAGACTAGCACCTAGCACGGAAATTACAGATATTGGCCTACGAATAGACGATGTTTTAAAACTCCAATCTGAGGTTGTTGATTATAAACAATGTATTGATCCAAAAATTTATTTACGAAATTGCGGTGCAACCAAAGAAGAATGCGATTTCCTGGTTGAAAAACAAGTTTTTCAGAAAAAATGGATCGGAAAACGAGTAGAGCTGAACGCCATGACTTCAAAACAACTAATTGACTGGCTTGAACAAAAATTACTCGACCATGGTATCAGTAAGGTAATCCCCGACAAAGCAACACTATCCAAAGCCTATCAAAGAGCTAGTTATTGCCTTACGCTTCAAGAGGAAATTGAACTAATAAAAGAAGAATTTGATATCGAAGCTGTCAAAATTCCAAAAGATCTATCCAAACAAGTGAAAAAAAGAATAATAAATAGTCAACTCTCTTGGGATAAAGCTGTCTGGAATATAGTTTTTGGAGAAAAATGAAAGGTTAAGTAGAAGATTTAAGTTCGACAATAGTCGAGGGGTCGCAAGAGACCAAGGTTAAGGAGTCAAAACTGGCAAAATCGATGATATAAGCCAGTAAGACTTCCATATCGAAGTTAAACGGTATCGGAGCCCTGCAGTAAAGGCGGTAGCCAAACGCAAACACTGAAAATGAAACAGGGGTCTTATCCAGATGCTCGCTTATAAAGCGTAACCGTCGTAGAAGTGCGAGTGAGAAGGATTACAGCTCACCTTGCCTCTGAGGCGACAACTTAAAGCAGAAGCGGGATGAATCTACTAGCTAATCTAGTTACAACAAGTAGCAGGCTGCACACTGATCAATTCAGAATGGCATAAGTAGGAAGTTGCCTTCAAGTCTCGTAAACTAGGATTAAGCTTCATGGAGTGGTAAAGCTACACCTGGACACGTTAGAACATGAGGAGTTGTTCAAGAACCGTTTATTTCTCTTGCGACTGCAGTTTATAGCTGTAGGGATTAATACTGCTTATAAGACAAACATTATCGTAATATTTTTTCAAACACATACTCTTAAAAATTTAAAAAACTAACTTTTCGTACTTATCATAATTGAGCCTAACTGTCGTTTTATTAGATATATTTAGCCTCATTTAGCCTGAAATCATAAGAGCGGTTATAAATTGTGGTTTCCCGCCTTATGATAGCCACTACCGCCCTTTTGATAATTCATAAAGTCGGTTGTCAGCAAATATACAACCTTCCTCCTATTTCAGTCGTCTGAACTCCTGTTTTCTTCAATCCAATATTGACAGCCGCCATCTTGCTCTTGACTTTCACTCGGGGTTCTGTTCCCCTAGGGGGCATGTCTCATTTAGCCATTGCATACGGGATAATTTTTTACTATACTGTTATTAAGTTTTTAATAAGACTCAACTCGGGTCTTATAGGTAGAGTAAAAGTTTTAGGTATAGTTTCAGAGGCACATTTCGTGCCAAAGACTATACCTTTTTTTGTTATTTAGGAGGTAAAAGTATGCAGTATATAAAAGATATAAGAACAGAGGACTATTTGGATCTTCTGGCAACTAGACTGGCCGAGATAAAACTGTCGGAGTTAGGTTACCGATTTATCCCCGGAATTTATCCGGTATTTAGACACCTCAAGCGCTTTATTGAAGCCAGAGCCAGAATCATTACACCCCAGAAAGGAGGTCGAACTGTATGTTAAAAGCAATTTCTTACTATAGAAAATCTTCTGATAAAAATGGGTCGAAAGTCGGATTAAATAAAAATGTCCAGCTCAAAGTACTTAAAAGTTATTTAAAAAAGAAAGGAGGTAGTGTCGTATGTCCAAAGCAGTAATTTATTCCCGAGTATCAACCGAGGAACAAGCCAACGAAGGCAAATCAATTGAGGTCCAAATTGATCTTTGCCGAAAGTGGGCTAAAGAGAACAAATACTCGGTTGTTGGAGTTTACCCGGAACCAGGGAGAAGCGCCACCACGCTTAAGGGTAGAGTCGGTCTTCAAGAAGCAATTGCTCAATGTCAGGATGAAAAAATTGACGCCCTGCTGGTTATGGATACAGATAGGTTAGCTCGTAATCCTGCAGATCATTTCTTTATTAAAAAGGCTTTGGCAAAAGGTGGCACAAGACTTGTTGCTGTCAACCAACCAATGATTAATGACTCTGCTGAAGGAAACTTAATCGAGGCAGTTTTAGCGGGTATGAATGCTTTTCAATCTGAAATCACCGGAAGAAAAGTTAAAAAGAGCTTAGAAAAAAAGTGTCAGGAAGGCTGGTGGCCGGGCTGGGCACCACTTGGCTATATCAATATCAATAAAGGCTCTGATGATAAACCGATAAGAATTGTAGAAATCGATCCGGAGCGTGGGCCTTTGATAACTGAGTTTTTCAGACTCTACTCAACCGGCAACTATAGCATAGACGCTTTAGTTGATATTTTGTTTAACATGGGGCTTCGCTCAAGACAGGGAAAAAGGGTTTACCGCAGTATTTTATACAATGTCCTTAAAAACGTCTTTTATATTGGAATGCTTAAGTTTAACGGCCAGATTTACAAGGGCAACCACCAACCCTTAACCACGCCTGAAATCTTTGAAAACTGCCAAAAAACATCTCAACTGCATAATAAAAACGCTTGCCGAAGAAGAAAATACCGCTGGCTTTTAAACGGTTTTGTTTACTGCGGTTCTTGTAACACCCGCCTATACACCAGCTGGAACCATAAAAAGAAAAAGGGCTACTATCACGGTAGTGTCAGAAACGGCTGTAACCATTATATTGGTTTGGATGAGCTAGAAGAGAAAGTAGCAAACCAACTTAAGAAAATCCAGTTTTCCGAAAGTTTCAGTCAGCGGGTTATTGACAAAGCCAAAGAACTGGTTAAGCGGTCACGGGAAGCTCGAGATGAGGAAATCCAGGCTCTAAGAAACAAAGTTAAGGCCCTCGAAGTAAAGAGAAACACGCTCGAGGATAACTTACTAGACCAAACCATCGATAAAGAGACTTTCAAACGTAAACATAACGAGCTAGAGCTTCAGATCCAAAACCTAGAGAATGATATTGCCACCATTGAAAACCAATCCGGTTTTGACGTCGACGTCATTTCCGATATCTTAAGCCTTACCCAAAACGTTTATGAAACTTACAAAAGGGCTAATTTCGAGGCTAAAAAGCACTATTTATCGATTTTCTTTGAAAGATTAGAAGTCAAAGACAAAGAAATCTCAAAAGTGGCGTATGCTCCGCTTTTCAACCGCTTGCTTGAAGCTGAAAAAGTTAGAGTAACGCCTACCTGGCTCCCCGGGTAGGATTCGAACCTACAACCTTGAAGTTAACAGCTTCCTGCTCTACCATTGAGCTACCGGGGAATGTAAATGTTCGGGCAAATTATACCACCTCTGGTCTTCCCAAGCCAGTAACCTAACCCCGAAATGCTCGGATACATCATCAAAAGTATTGGCAGAAAGAGAAACAATATTGTAGAATTCTTTGTATGAAAATGAATCCGGTTGTGCATTTTGAAATGCCCTATACAAACAATAAGCGCGTGGCGAAATTCTACGAAAACGTGTTCGGCTGGGGCATGCAATATTTACCGAAAATGGGCAGTTATGTTCTGGCCACGACTTCACCGGTAGACAAAAAAGGCATGCACAAAAACTCCGGTGCAATAAACGGCGGGTTTTATCCGAAATCCAAAGATGACGCAGTGCCCCACCTGGTCATTTCAGTTGATAATCTTAAAAAGCATATGGCAGCAGTCAAACAGGCGGGCGGAAAAATTATCGGAAAACCGGTTGACATCCCGGGAGTCGGTAAGTTTGTAATGTTTCGTGACAGCGAAAGAAATAAAGTAGGCATGCTCCAAGCATCTCCAATGTAACTCCTTGCAGTATTTGAGGATTGACGCAGTGAGGTGATTCTTTTTATAGGGAGTGGTTCGAAGCGGGCTTAACCCACTAGATTACTTTTTATCCAGTCCAACGGGCTGCTTTGTCCGAAGCCTTAAGTACTAGCACAGGGCACGGGGAGCACTTCGATTCGCTGCGCTTCACTCAATGCAGGCAGACTTACAACGATAGTGTTCGCATCAAGCGGCTACCGAGGGGGTGGTTCCAAAGTTTGCAGTTTTTGCCCCTGATCTTCCTGAGGCCAAAATTCTTCAAGTTCGTTCATTTGCTTTTCAACTGTTAAAGCGAGATCCTCAAGATCCTGTTGAGAAACGCCACCGAAAGACCGATAGGCCAAAATGTCTTGGGCGCTATTAGCGTTGAGGGTAGAATCGAGAAGCACGATAAATTGCGTGACGTCTTCAATACCGCTGTATTGCTGCTGTTCCTGCTGGGTCTGTGGTTGCGGAACTGTCGATGAAGAGCTAAGAGTCAAGTTCGGGTCTTGTGCGCGCAGGTACGCCAGAATGTCGTCCAGTCCCCGATTCGCTTTACTCCACGCTGTTTTCAGTTGCGCAGAATCAATTCCTTGAAGTTGTGGGAGGTCTTTAGTAAAAAGTTCGTCACCAGCCTCTCTCGCTTTCGCAGTTCGGGTCTCCCAATCACTCAGAATGGCCCCTACGGCCCGGGGTTGTCGGGGGTCAAGAACTGATTCCATTACCCGCTGGACCCGTGGCCCATATCTGCCCAGAGCCACAAGTAACTCATAGGCATCTTCCAAAAAAGCGGCTTTTTGTTTCGCGTCGGTGTTGGCCGCAATTGCATATTCGAGCAAGGAGGAAAAGTTTTGCAGAACTTCTTGTATCGTATGGGTTCGAGGTGAAAGGCGCTGAGGGAACATATTTTTGGCGAGCTTGATATCCGAAAGCCGATTGTGTGTCTTTTGCAGTAACTCCTCCCTTTTATTGAGGATGTTGATAGCCGTTGGGTAGTCAAAGCTATCCTGAACATCATCGCTTCCAAGCAATCGTTCGGATGCTTCCAAATCTTCGTACATTTGAACCATTTGTTTCGCATATTGTGGCGGCTTCACGTATTCAAAATAGTAATAGTAAGCTCCGATAAAAATGGTGAAAAGGAACACTATTCCGCTCAAAATCCAAAAGAGGGTCTTCATATTCCGTTTCTTTTTTAGAGCCAATGGTGGGGATGGTATTTGCTCCGTAGGCCTTAAGGGAAGTGGACGGGTTTCTTCGTTCTGAGCGAATACACCGGTATTTCCTTCAACTTGCTGCATAGCTCTATCGTATCAAAAAACATCGGATGAATCCGTTCTGAAGCTAGATCACTCCGAAGCTTCAGCGAAGGATGATTAGCGGAAAACGCCTCCCGGGGGTTCAACCGGGAAAAGGCGGAGTCTATCGTGTCCGAAGTTTCTCAACCTGCATCATCACTGCACCCTGCACCACATCCAGAACCGCGGCCAAAACCAGCGCCACCATCCACGAGCTGATCCCGAAACCAAGCTGGTCGGCAAACCGCGCAACAACCCAAACCCCCACGAAATTAAGGACGAGATAGGCAACCATCCACTCTCGTGAAGTAAACATCTTGCCCCTCGACTTCTCATACTCCCGGACGAGTGGGATGGCAAACGTACCAAGAAGGGCCAGCGCGACCATGCTATGAATGATCGCCCACCCCTTGGTGATGAATTGAGTCCCCAGTACCACCTGCCGCGGGAACAGGCTGTTAGACAAAAGTAAAACCAATCCGTTCACGACAAACAGGAGAAAGAACGTGATGACCAGAACCAAGCCCGGGTTTTCAGCCAAAGTGTTCTTCTTCGCCATGTGGTATTCCCTTCTTTACCTTTAGCCCAGTGTAGCAGATGTTCTGCGAACCGACAACACTACCGGGCATACCCTCATTGTGAGATCTTCAGATCTTCAGCAACTAGGAAGCCATTTCTTTTGTAGATGGAGTCGAAGCTGAAGATCGCATCGAGGCGGTGACGCCTCATCAAAGCCATATTGGTACAATCGACAAAACTTACATTTTTAGAAGTCTGGTTTTTAAAGTGTTGTATCGCAATGCTTTCCAGCGCTTCATCGATCCACTGCATCGAGAATAAAGACACAGGAGACTTCAGCTCTTGTATGAATGATAAGGCTTGATCGCGTCCAACTCGTTGACTGATAACGGTAATGGTTTCCGAAAAAACATAATTCGAAGTGGTATAGAGAACGGGTTTCCTGGAGAGTTTAGATAAAATCTGTTGAGCCTTGTTATGGTTAGTATCGTCTTCCTTTGCTAAAGCAACGAAAGCATCTGAGTCTACAAAAATAGTCTTCTGTTTTCTCATTTTTTAGGGGAACCGTAAAGATAGTGATCCAAGTTACGAGAAAGGTCTCGTGGACCGCCTTTCAATCGTAAATTTGCAATACGATGGAGGGTTCGCTTTCCAGATAAATCTTTTGTTTGAGCTTTGTTAAGCCCTTCTTCAATAAACTGTCTCACGACTTTGGCCATTGGTTCTTTCTTACTGCTTGCCAAACGGGTAAGTTGGTGGTGTATTTCTCTGGGAATATAAATTTGCGTTCTAATCATAATTGTATTATATGTTTGTTGTATATGTCTTGTCAAGGTATATCCTCTGAATAAACCAGCCTCCCCATGCAAAGAGTCCGAGGGCTTTCTCTCCTTCGCCAAAGACTACGGAAGGACGCGGCAGCCCTCGAAGCTTCAATAAACTCTTCCGAAAAGCCCCTTCCAGTTAAGCCCCCCGACAAATCGTCCGCCGCGTTTCTCGAGTAAAAAGTGGGGGTAGATGTCCCACAAACTTGAGAGGTACAAACAATTGAACAACACCCCTAAAGTAATGAGTAGCTTTGCACCGATAGAGAGAGATGAGCCCAAATTCGGCAGTAACAAAAGAAACAAAAATGGCAAGAAATCCAGAGCATATCGATAGCCGAATTGCGAATAGCCAATCCCGCCGTACAAGATCACGGGTATCAGCAAAGCCAGTGTTGTAAAAAATGCAGATCGGGAAAACTCATTCCTTCTGAGCCGAACTAACATCAAAAATAAAGGGGAAGTGAACCAAATCGCCATTCCCCAAGGATCGGCCCGTAATAACGGAAATTTCACGACAAAACCGCCTCCGTCTTCCAAAATCGGTTCAGGAGCCTTAAACAGTAAAACGTACAAATTCCCGGGGATATGCTTAATACTGAAAAAACCATATTTCATATTATCGTTAAGGGGAAAGTAATTCAACGTAATATTGCGTGCGTAACCGGTCTCAAAAACCGAACCGAATCTTCTGTAGTTGTACCCCGCAAGTACCAGTCCCGATAACAAAATAGGGATAAGCAAAGACAGCAGCGCCTTTTTATCAAGCCGCAGCCGCAACCATTCCAGGAGGAAAAAAATCACGGACAAGTAGAGTGTCATCCGAGTCAAACCCGCCGCAGCAACCCATATGCCGATCAACCAAAACCTTCGTTTTCCGAAATATTCTGCCAGGGAAAGCAATGCCAAACTGGCTCCGAGCGCTTGGATTTGGTAGGCGCTGAAATTGATGACGCTGACTCCGAACAGCACCGTTGAAAACGCAAAGAATACGGAGAGCCAGAGCCTGTCCTCTTCCTCATAACGAAATGCGCCGGCTATTTTGTAGATCGCAAGCAGTGTTACCAACAACGATCCGGCCCCCAGGAATATTTGGGGGAAATCCCGACCGAAGATTGCGGCAAACGGCATGAGAATGAGTGAGGCAAACGGTCCGAAGTAGAGATAGATGTTTGTATAATAATCGACAATGTCACCGATTGGTCTGTTGATCGGACTCAGAGACAATTTCATTTCCGTAAATCGTTTTGCCAAATAGACAAGATGGGTGTCTGGTTCATACTTATGAAAGCCCGCAGTTGTGCGATAGATCAACAGTCCTGAAAAGATCCCAAAGAACAAAAGAGCCAGAAGAAATCCTAACTCTGCCGATATTTTTCTCGTAGCTTTCTTCATGCTGTACCCACTATATCACCTCCCATGTATTCACAAGCGATATAATGAGCGGGTGAAGAAAAAATCCTCTCCCCTGCTCCCCCGTTTCGGTTTCACGCTCCTCATCCTTCTCGCATTTCTCCTGGGTATCTTCCTGCGCACTCCGATTCCCGGGATCAAAATCACTCCGCCGGAAAATACTCCCCAGGATACCTCAAAGACGAAGGAATTCGCTCAAGGCACCTACCGCGTAACCCTGGTCTTGGATGGCGATACGATTGAGCTTGAGGACGGAACCCGCGTCCGCTACGCGGGTGTCGACGCCCCGGAAAAAAACCAAGCCTATGGCCTTTCCTCAGCCAAATACAACCAACAGCTCGTCGGCAGAAGAGATGTTTTAGTGATTCCTACGGAAGAAATATTTGATCAATACGGAAGGGTTCTGGCATACGTCTACGCCGGAAACGTCTTCGTCAACGAGAAGATGATCGAAGAAGGCTACGCCCGCCTCCTCGTCTTCAAAGGCAAGAAACCGGAAAAGTATGACCAGCTCAAAGCCGCCGAAGACTTCGCCCGCTCCCGCCATTTGGGTGTCTGGCTTGAGGAATGGGAATTGGAAAACAAAGACATCTAAAAGGGAACCCGTCCGGGCCGATCTGCTCAGGTGGGACTAAAACGCATGTTCCGCGCCTCTGATAAAATAGAGTCTCGTGAACTATATTCAGGCAATTATTTTATCGCTCGTCGAGGGGATAACGGAGTTCCTTCCGATTTCCTCAACCGGCCATCTGATTTTGGCAAGTAAACTCCTGAATATCCCCCAAACGGAGTTTGTCAAAAGCTTTGAAATAACCATCCAACTGGGAGCAATACTGGCGGTAGTGGTTCTGTATTTTCAAACACTCCTGAACAATAGAGAAATATGGAAAAAGGTGCTGGTTGCCTTTATTCCCAGCGGTATTATTGGTTTCCTTCTCTACAGAACGGTGAAGACGTATCTCCTCGGTAATGCAAACGTCGTTATTGCCTCGCTGTTTCTGGGAGGAATAGCCATGTTGATCCTTGAGGAGTTCGTCGACCGCAAACAGAAGCAGAGAAAATCAATCGAGAACCTCAGCGTCATCCAGTCAACCGCAATCGGAATTACTCAATCAATTGCCATGATTCCCGGCGTTTCCAGGGCTATGGCCACCATCTTCGGCGGGCTGGGCGTCGGCTTAACCAGAAAAAGTGCCGTTGAATTCTCTTTTCTCCTCGCCGTGCCGACGATGTTGGCAGCCACGACCCTGGACTTAATAAAAACCAATTTTCTTTTTACGGGAAAAGATTATCTGCTTTTATCGATCGGTTTTGTCGGTGCGTTTATTTCCGCCCTGATCACGGTGAAGGGTCTAATTACTTTTGTTCAAAAACATTCATTCAAGCTGTTTGCGGTCTACAGGATTATCCTCGCCCTGATCTTTTGGTGGACGGCCCGTAGATAAGAGAGAGGGAATCTGCGCTTCGACGGGTATCTACTGACCACTGCTAGGTGTCGCTCCTCGAAATATCTGCCCCAACTGGATCGTTTGCGCTGTCACGCTGCCGTCGGAATTTTCCTGGCCGAACACGGTCACCCGTTCCCCTACCTTCAGATCATCCTTGGTTCCTTCTGATGCTTTATTGATTGAAGTGGTATCCGAAACCAGAACAATCTTGCTTGAACCGTCTTGGAGTTTGACGGTAATGCTCGAACTATCAGTGCTTAAAATCTCTCCGTTCACCGGCCGGAACCCTTGCCCGAATCGCTGTTGGAATTGCCCGTTTCTTGTGCCCTGAAAATTACCCAGGCGACCGAGAGGCCTTCTGGACTCTTGGTATTTCATGCCGGCAAAAAATCCGCCGGCGCCGACAATGAGCGCAATAACGACCATAACAACAATGCTCATTTTCATCTGTATTCACCCCCTTGCACATGAGACGCTCTAAGCTATCTCATTGTGATCCCTTTCTGTTACTCATAACGGAGCGCTTCAATTGGTGAAAGATTGGCTGCTTTTTGGGCTGGATACCAACCAAACAGAATACCGATTCCTCCGGACACTCCAACCGCTAAAAATACTGACGATAAGGAAATAGTAAAAGGAAGGTTGATAAATTGAGCGATAACAAATGAAAGAATCGCCCCGAGGAGCATGCCTAAAATTCCCCCGGCACTTGTTAAGATGACAGACTCTGCTAAAAACTGGGTAATCACCCACTTCTTTTTGGCTCCTAAAGCTTTTCTAAGGCCAATTTCGCGCGTTCTTTCGGTGACAGTGACAAACATGATATTCATGATGCCAATACCGCCGACCAAAAGGGATATCGCAGCAATACCGGATAAAAGCGCCGTGAATGTCCCGGTTACTTGAGAAGCTGCGCCTAAAACGTCCTCCTGAGAAAAAATAGTAAAGTCGGCCTGTGCGGGGTCAGAAAGTTTATGGCGGTCTAAAAGAAAATATCCTACCTCATCTCTCGCTTGATTCATCACTTTCTCATTTTTCGCCTCAACGGAGATAGAGCCGACATAATCTACTCCGAAAAGTTGCTTTTGAGCGGTAGTTAAAGGGACAAAAACCATGTCGTCCTGATTGAGAAATCCACTCCCGCCTTTTGGCGTTGTGATACCGACGACCCGAAATGCCATCCTGTTAATTCGAATGGTTTCTCCGGCTGGATTTGCCCCTTCTCCGAATAAATCGGTCACCACTTGTGGCCCAAGTACAGCCACCTTACTCAAACTATCAACATCTCTTTGAGTGATGAAAGAACCACTGGAAAGATTGATTTTCCTGACCTCTTGGTATGCCGGAGTAACACCTAAGATTTGAGTATTCGTATTGTTTCTGCCGGCGGTTACTTGTGCCCGCCGGGATAACTCAGCTGAAACATTTTGAACCGTCGTGATTTGAGAGGAGGTTAAAATTCCCTTCGCATCCTCGTAAGTCAAAGTAGTTGCTCCTCCCGCAGCTTGCCGAACACCACCGCTGGTTTGGGCACCCGGCATAACAGTCAAAAGATTAGAGCCTAAAGATTGAATTTGCGCTTCAACTGCTTTCTGGCTTGATTGACCTAAGGAAATAAGGGCAATAACAGCTCCAATACCGATCACTACTCCTAAAGTAGCCAAAGCGGTCCTCAGCTTATTGAGTGTCAACGCTTCTGATGCTGATTGCAAAGTTTCTGAAAAATCCATCCTTCGACTCCTTTCAGTCGCTCAGGACAAGTTATGTTTACTAATTATTGTGATTAACCCTTCTCTGTTTATGATTGCCGTTGTCTTCAACGACTTTTCCATCCTTGAGATGAATAATTCTTCTGGCATGTTCGGCAATATACGATTCATGCGTAATCATAATAACCGTATGCCCTTTTTCATTTAATTCTTGGAAAATTTCCATGATCTCCTCTCCTTGAGCAGTGGCTAAATTACCGGTCGGCTCGTCAGCTAAAATTATGCTTGGGTTATTGGCAAGACTCCGAGCAATAGCCACCCGCTGTTGTTGTCCTCCCGAAAGTTGACTGGAAGTAGATTGAAGCCTATCGCCTAAACCGACCATTTCGAGCAAATCGGCAGCGCGCTTTTCTCTTTCTTCCTTTGGAATACCTGCGTAAACCATTGGTAGTATGATATTCTTCAAGGCTGTAGTACGCGGCAGCAGATTATATGCTTGAAAGACAAACCCTATTTTTCTGTTCCGAATATCTGCCAGCTCGTCTTCTGAAAGTTTGCCTACCTCTTCTCCGTCTAATAGATAAGTTCCTGAGGTTGGTATATCCAAAGCCCCGATAATATGCATGAGAGTTGATTTACCGCTTCCTGAGGGTCCCATGATCGCCACAAACTCACCTTTTTTAATTTCGAAGGAAACGTCGTCTAAAGCCACGGTCGCGACCGAATCGTTTCGGTAAATTTTGGATAAATGAGAAGCCTTAATCACGCCGAACTCCCCCTCCAGTTCCTCCTAGCCGGAATGCCCCGCCGCCAAAACCGCCGAACACCGAGCCCCCGGTTCCCGCCTGCGTCGAAGCTGTACTCGCAGATCCGGTGATCACCATGTCTCCCTCGGAGAGCCCCGAAACAATCTCCGTTTGGGTATCTGACGAAATCCCGACCGTGACCGGCACCTGTTCCTCCCGGCCATTCCGCAAAACCCGCACCGAGGTTTGCTCTCCTTGGGTTTGAACGGCAGCTGAAGGGACGAGGAGTACCTCGCTTTTCGTCTCAACGATGATGTTGGCCGTCGCCGCCATACTGGGCAGAATTGCTGAAGAGCCGGTGGAAAGGAGAATGTTTACCGAATAGCTGGTAACATTATTGGAGGTTGTCCCGATCTTATCAATGGTGACCACCTTGCCGGTGAAGGTCTTTTGAGACAAGCTGTCAAACACAATCGTTGCATTCTGTCCAACCTGTACCCTGGGAACATCGATCTCGGCGAGGGTAACGGAAACGACAGGTCTGCCCTCGTTCTGGACCACCGCGACTCGTTGAGACGTCGATGTCTGATCGCTCGTTGAACTGCTTGTCTCACTGCCGATGACCATCCCCTCAACAAACCCAAGACTGCCGATAGTCCCCGCAATTGGTGCAGTAACGATCGGTGAAGATTGCAGGTAGGAAAGCCACGCACTCTTAAGAGCCGCTTGTGCTTGGGCTATTCCTCCTTCTTGGTTTTTGTATTTTGCCTCGGCCGCGAGCCAATCTTTTTCAGCAATGTGAAATTGGGGCAGGCCCCTTTCCTCAGCGGTATCGTAACTGGAACTCTCGGATAATTCTTTGAACGTTTTCCATTTGGAAAACATTTCGGACTGGAGAGAATATTGAGAAGCTTTGGCAGAGGCGACGGAATTCTTGGCTGATAAATAGCTTGACCATGCTTGCGCATGGTTCTGTTGCCCCTGCCGGTCAAGGGTGATCTCGGCAATTTTCTGCCCCGCCGTCACCCGATCGTCATCGTGTACATAAACCGCTTTCACCACGCCGCTCGCTTGGGTGGTAATCTCGACGATATTGGTGGTGAGTGCCTTTCCGGAAGCAGAAACCGCGGCTACGATCGTTCCTCTTTCGACTATTGCGGTTTGGTACGGTGATTGTTGACTGCGTGCACCCAAAGCGCGCCAACCGATAAACCCAACCACAGCGACCAAAACCAGCACAACCACGGCTCGCCAGCGGTTTTTTATTATCCCCCTGAGTCGTCCTGAAATTTCTTCTTTACGTACCATATCCATACGTATACAGAATAAAAGCTGAGAAAAAGCTTAAAACAGGGGTCGGGTTAAAGTCTTTTTCTGTTTGAGAGGCAGCCAAACTGTAAACGTCGATCCCCTATCCACCGTGCTTTGAACCTCAATCTTTCCGCGGTGAAGCTCAACAATGCTCTTTGCAATTGAGAGGCCCAATCCATAGCCCTTAACCACTTTTTTTGTTCTGGATGAATCAGCCCTGTAGAAGCGGGTGAACACGTGGGGAATATCCGAAGCCTGAATGCCGATACCAAAGTCTTCGACGCGTACGAAAGCGGAGTTTTTCTGAGAACCCACATGGACAATAACGCGGGCGTGTTCGCGGCTGTAGCAAATAGCGTTATCAAGAAGGATACTGACAAGTTCGGTAATGCTGGTCTTGTTGGCCTCAACAGTAACGTCGGTAAAGTCGCCGACGACTCTGATCTTTCGCTCTTTGGCAATGACCCTCAGCCTGCTTATAGCCTCCTCGCAAGCCTCGGACAGACGGAAGGGTTCAAACGGAAACTGTGCTCTTGAATCTTGATATTTGGTCAGTTTGAGAAAATAATCCGTCAGCGATTTCAATGTGTCGATTTCTTCAAGGGTGCTGGTAAGCTGAGCTTTTGCGGATTGTAAATTCAGTTTCTTGTCTCTCAGAGCCACCTCTGTCGCTGTTTTAATCGCCGTCAAAGGCGTTCGGAGTTCATGGGAAGCATCGGCGACAAAACGCTTTTGCGCCTCGACCATCTCGGCAATCGGTCTCAGCGTCCTTCCGGCAAGGAAGTAACCTGCTCCGCCCGAGAACACAAAAATGCCGAGATTGATGAGAGCGAGTTGCCAAGCAATTCTCTTCCTCGCCTCGTCAAACACCTCCTGATAAATCTCAAAAGGGACCGGCTCACCCGACAGTCTTTCTCGAAAAAGCTCCCGACGGGGAAATACCCTGTAGTCCGGTTCGCCTTCACCAAACTCTTCTTTGGATAAGATCCTCCACGCCTGCATCCGAAGTCCCCTCCCAAGCTCCAAAGTCAAACCGCGATAAATCACCAAACTGAAAACAATGCTGATGGTCATGACGATCAGAAGATAAAAAGCGGTGAGTCGTAAACGTGCTTTCTGAAACATCATCGCTCCCTTCCGATTTGATAACCAAACCCTCGCCTGGTACGGATCAAGCGAGGCTTCTTCGGAAACGGTTTGTCAATCTTGTTTCTGAGGTACCCGATGTAAACCTCAACGGTGTTCGGCAAAATGTCCGCATCATAATCCCAAACATGGGCGATGATCTGTTCTTTAGAGAGAACAATATCGGGGTGTCTGAGCAGATATTCGAGCAGGGAAAATTCTTTTTTTGACAGGCGGCAGAGGGTTTTCCCTCTTTTGACCTCAAAGGTCAGCGTGTTTACACTCAAATCCCCGTAAGACAAAACCGAGTTGAGTCTGTTCCTTGGTCTTCTCGTTAAGGCCCGAACCCGAGCGATAAGTTCTTCAAACGCAAACGGTTTAACCAAATAGTCATCTGCCCCGCCGGAGAAGCCCTCGACTTTATCGTGCAATTCACCTTTGGCGGTGAGCATCAGAATGGGTGTATGGATGTTCTCATCTCTTAACCGCTTGCAAACAGCAAGGCCATCCATCCCGGGAAGCAAAAGATCAAGAATGACAATATCGTAGTCTTCGGTTGATGCCAGATCAAAGCCCTGAACCCCGTCATAAGCGATATCGACCGCGTATGATTCCTGCTCGAGGCCTTTTTTTATGGAGTTGGCAATCTTGTGTTCATCCTCAACCACTAAAATTCTCATCTGTGGCCAGATAGTATATCAAGAATCTGAGAAAAAGCTGAGAAAGGATGATATGAAGACGGGAAATACGCTCTCCGCCCGCCTTCCCCTCTTGAGAAATCCCCAAGCCTTGCACACCCCTTTATAATGGACTGACTGCCGATGCAAAGAAAATGGCTACTCATCATCCTCTGCCTTGGAATTGCAACACTCGCCGTATGGAAAGGCACACGGCAAAATCCCCAAACTAACGAAGGCAACCAAACCCCGTTGTCGATCAGCACAGGGAAATCGGGGGAAACTGCCCTCCACTCCCTCACGATCGCAGCTCAACGGAAAAAAGCATATCCCGGCAGTCCGATCACCATTGAACAAACCCTTGAGCCCGCAGCAAATTACCGGAAATACATCGTCTCCTATACATCCGATGGCCTAAAAATCTACGCACTCCTGACAGTTCCCAACGGCACCCCCCCAACCGGCGGCTGGCCGGCGATCGTATTCAACCATGGCTACATCCCGCCGGCGCAGTACCGGACCACCGAGCGTTATGTCGCCTATGTCGATGGTTTTGCCGGGCAAGGATATATCGTCTTCAAGCCCGACTATCGTGGACACGGTGATTCTGAAGGCAGCCCACAAGGCGCCTATTATTCCGATGCCTATAGTACCGATGTCCTAAACGCGGTCACTTCAATCAAGGAATATAAGGTTGCCAATCCTGAAAAAATCGGAATGTGGGGACATTCGATGGGAGGGCACCTCACCCTTCGGGCAATGGTGGTGAAGTCGGATATCAAAGCCGGGGTAATCTGGGGTGGGGTGGTCGGTTCCTATGAAGAGATGATAGAAAACTGGCGAAGGAGAGTACCGTGGATGCCGTCATCAAGCGAGCGGCAGTTCAGGCGTCCTTCCAGGCAGGAGCTGATTGACAAGTACGGCTCCCCAGAGCAGAACCCGGAGTTTTGGAATTCAATTTCCCCGATCAATTTCGTTGCCGATATCTCAGGGCCGGTCCAGCTTCACCATGGGACGGGTGACGAATCGGTACCCTGGGAGTTTTCCCGGAGCTTGAAAAATGCCCTTGAGACTGCCGGGAAACCGGTCGAGTACTTTACCTATGAAGGCGCGGACCACAACCTCTCAGGAGCTGCCTTCTCGCAAGCCATGCGCCGCTCCGTTGAATTTTTTGATAGAGTACTCAAGTAACTCCAGAGCCTGAAACAAAACCGTAAAGTTTCGATTTAAAAAACCCGCTAGTCGTTTTCCTTCTCAAGCTCCCCGGCAATATACGCCCGCACACCCTCCCACTTCCCTTCTCCCTCGTTCGGAAGAAGCACGGACTGCCCGTCTAGCGTGGTCGTTGCAGTGAGCACACTCTGGTCCGAAAGAAGAATACTGGTGAAGGCATAGTCAGACGTATTCCCCACCAATAAAGCGAGCCTCCGCACCGCTTCCTCATCGATATCCGTCTCAACCGCAAAACTCATCCGATGAAAAAATGCGACGGCATCATCAAGCGCTCCCAGCGCAAGCAGTTTCTCCCGGATACCCCAAAGGACTGCCTGCTGCCGCGCATTCCGGGCAAAATCCCCGCCGTGCTCCGCCGAGTGCCGGGAACGGACGAACACCAAAACAGTTTCCCCGTCCATATGTTGTAACCCCGCCTCAAAGTGCACCCGCTCAAACCGGCAGGGAAACTGTTTGTCAATTTCAAAGCCCTTCAAAGTCGTCAGAATCTGCTCCACCTCCTCTGCACTTTTACCGCAAGTCTCGTTCTCCTTCCCTTTGACGGGAAAATAGGGGTCATCAAACGTCTTTGGAACTCGCACATCCACCCCGCCCAAAGCATCGATCGCTTCTTTGAGTCCGTCAAAACTGACCGCAACGAAGTACTGGATCGGAAGTCCGACAACCGTGCTCACCGCCCGCTTGGCAAGCTCCCCTCCTCCGAGGGCAAAGGCCTGGTTGATCTTCCTCCGCTCATTCCGACCCGCAGTTGGCAGCGCAATCCATAAATCCCGGGGGACGGAAACAAGCACAACCCTTTTCTTTTCCGGCTCGACACGCACCACCGTCAATGAATCCGAAAGCCTCCCTCCCGAATGCCCTTCGCCGCCATATCCGAGCAGCAGTATATGATAGGCGGTCGGAGATGCTGGTGTAGGTATCGGAGACAGATCAAACATCCCTGCTCTCTCTTCCGGAACCGGCGAAACCGGCTCCCGCACCACAACTCGTGAGAGGGTAAAAGAAAAGTAACTCACCAAAACGCTGACAACATACAACGAAAAAAACCCAGCTGCTCTATAAATGGTGCTTGGCCTTAAGGAAATTGTAAACACCTAAAATCTCCCTTCCTCTTCTATTGTAACGAAAAATCGTATAATAGAGGCCATATGGAAGAACGCGACTCGGATGGATGGAAAATTGCTTTTTTTGCCTTCCTCATCCTCCTCATCGTCGGAATAGGTGGAGTCGGCTGGTTTCTCTTTACCAAGAGCAAAACCGCGATACTCCCCCCGACTTCCGAATTGACCATAGAGACCCGTCAAACGACCTCAGTACCCACCCCCACCCCACCCGTCAATGAAGAAGCGCTCATCAGACAGGCCGTTTTTACCATGACTGGCCTCGATGAAACTCAAGCCGAACTCCAAATCACCCAGAACACCGGCACCCACGCCAATGGTACAATCAGGGAACTCGAGGCTGTCGGCGGCGCCTACTGGCTGGCCGCAAAGTCAGAGGGAAATTGGGTCGGCGTGTATGACGGCCAAAGCCAGCCGACCTGTACTGAAATTGCTCCCTACAACTTTCCTACAGTCTTAGTTCCCCAATGCCTTGATGCCGGTGGAAACGTTACCACCCGCTAAAACAAGCCGGACAACCTTACGCGTGTCTGGACCGGTGCTCCGCAAAGCGGTAGTAAAAAAGCTTCACGGTTTCAGTAACCGCAAAGTAAACACCCACAAGCGAGAGAATCAAAAGCAGGTGGGGCAAGGTTGGCGGGGTAAAGTGAAACAAGGTTTGTCCGAGGAACGTGAACGGCAAAACAATGGTGGTGCCGAACGCAACAAGCGTAAGCCAAAACAGCACGCCTGACGGACGCTTGGCTCGAAGGAAAAAGAATCGCGAACGAATGGAAAACAGAAGCACCAATTCCGTCAGGATACTGCCGATGAACCAGTTCGTCTGCAAAACCTCCGGGCTAATGCGGGAGAAATACCCGAAAAAGATGAAATCAAACACCGTGCTCACCAGCCCCAAAGTGGTCGCAAGAAGCACCACTTCCCGGACATCGTAGCGCCTCGGCTGCCGGAGCTCCTGATGATCAACAGTATCCGTGGCAACCGCAATCATCGGAAAATCGGAAAGAAGGTTAACTAAAAGGATTTGCAATGGAAGCATCGGCAGGTAATCGATAAGAAGCGAGGCAGTAGCCACAGCATAGAAATTCCCAAAATTTGAGGTTAAGGTTGCTTTAATATATTTAACGGTATTGGCAAATACCTCCCTCCCCTCTTTAATCCCGTCAACGATCACCTCCAAGCTTTTCTTAAGAAGAACGATGTCCGAAGCCTCCCGGGCGATATCGCTCGCCCCCGCGACCACCAGCGCCACATTGGCAATCTGGAGGGCGGGAGCGTCATTGATCCCCTCCCCCAAGAATCCCACCTCGTTGTCCTTTTGCAGCAAGTGAATGATTGTGTATTTCTGCTGGGGAGAAACCCGTGCAAAAACCGCATAGCGCCCAACCGCTTCATGTTGCTTTGCCAAGGATAAGGCATCGAGCTCCTCTCCGATAATCACTTCATCCGGGCTCGGAATGAGCCCGACGGAATGCGCAACCGCTCCCGCCACTTCTCTGCTATCCCCGGTCAGGATCTTAATCTGAACCCCCAGGTGCTCTGCCTTCGCAATCGCAGCCTCGGTGGTCTTTTTGATGGGATCGACAAAAGAAATACATCCGACAAACGAAAGGCCGCCCTCCTCATCAGCAACGGTATAGTGCTCATCAGCCACCTTCTCCTTCTTGGCAACCGCGATAACCCGATTGCCCTTCCGACCCTCGCTGGCTATCCAATCGGTAAGCGCTTTCTTTCCCGTAAAGTCAACGCAGTGAGGCACGATCACCTCCGGAGCTCCCCGAACCACAAACGCCGAGTGGTTACCCCGTCGGACCAGGACGCTGTTCCTCCTCCGCTCTGGATCGAAAGGGATCTCCGAAACCACACCGTAGGCTGCAATGCGCTCCCGATCCTTCACAGACATCTTTTCCCAAAGAGCAAGATCAAAAGCATTGTTCGGCTGCTTGAGTTTCTCGGTCAGGAAAGTTGCGGCAAGGCTTGCGTAAAACAGCGTGTCCGTTGGCTTTTGGGAAGAGATATCGGAAACCGCAAGCGCATTCTCCGTCAACGTCCCCGTCTTATCCGTGCAAAGCACATCGATGCTCCCCAAATCTTCAATCGCAGACAGACGTTTCACAACCACCCTGTTCTTCGCCAAATGTAAAGCCCCGCGCGACAGGGAAAAGGTGGTCACCACCGGCAACGCTTCAGGAATAACGCTAACCGCCAAAGCAATCGAAAACAGGAGAAGCTCAGGGATATTCACCTCCCCGCCTTTAATAAAAATGTTCGCAAAAAACACGAACAGGAGAGTCAAGAGAATGAGCCGGAGGATAAACGAACTGAAACGCGTCAACCCCTTTTCGAAGCTGCTTTCCCGGACTGTCTCCAGGGTCAGGCGGGCAACATCACCTATGACCGTCTCCCTCCCCGTGGCAAACACCACCCCTTCCCCTTTCCCGCTGACCACGGTGCTGCCCGAAAACCCGATGTTGTGAGCCTGGTAGACTTCTTTTACGGGGTGCGGGAGCACATCAATAGTCTTCACCACGGGTGCCGACTCCCCCGAAAGGACTGATTCATCAACCATGAGATTATGGCTTAAGAAAAACCGAAGATCGGCAGGAATAATGTCACCAGCTTCAACAACCACCACATCGCCCGGAACAAGCAATCGACTCTCCACCAGCTCTTCCTTCCCGTCCCTGCGAACCCGGGTCTTCGTTAGAATGTACTGTCGAAGGATCTGAAGCGTGTGTTCCGAACGGTATTCCTGGTAAAACCCGAGTGTAGCGTTGATCAAAACAAATAAAAGGATCATCCCGGCATCGATCCGCTCTCCCAGCAAAAAAGCCAGGACGGCTGCCGCAAAAAGAAGGTAAATAAACGAGGATTTAAACTGCCGAAACAGGATATCCTGCCAACTCACCTTTCTCCCTGAAACCTCATTGTAGCCAGAGGTTCGAAGTCGTCCTGCCACCGCTTCGGAAGACAGGCCCTGTTCAGCAGAGCTCGCCAGCTCCTCAAAGATCTGCTGGGTACGTTTGACGCTCAGGGAAGAATAATCCATCACCTGCATTCTGAATGAATAATAATCAAATCCCTCAATCCATTATAATCGAACCGATGCGCTTCAAGAACAACCTCACGGCTGCAGTCTTTTGTATTGCCGTCCTCGCAATCGTTGCCTTCTCCTGGAATGACCACATCATCTTTACCGACGAAGTCCTCTTTGAGGAAGCCTCCTACCAGATGTATAAGACCGGCGACTTCATCGCTCCTCGTCTTGAAGGGAAAGTCTGGCTGGAGAAACCACCGCTCTACTTCTGGGTAACCGCCGCAATCTACAGAGTCTTCCCCCAAACCCCCTTCACCCGCCGCATACCGACCCTCCTCGCTGCCATCGGTACCCTCTTTCTTACCTTCCGTCTTTCCCAAACGCTCTTCTCCCGAAAAGTTGCCTACCTTTCCCTGATCATCCTCACAACCACCCCGCTGTTTCTTTTCTTCACCAAAACCGCCAACCTCGATATCCCACAAACCTTCCTGACAACCGCAACGCTTTTCCTCTACCTCAAGTCCAAGACCAACCCCAAATGGCTCCTCCTCGCCGGGGCAACAACAGGCCTCGGGATCTTGACCCGCTCCTTCCTCGCCCTCTTTCCTATCCTCGTCGTTACCATTGATCAACTCATCTCCAAAAAAGATAGGCTTCCCATCTCATATCTCCTCTCCACGTTTACCATCGCTATCGGGATTGCCCTCCCCTGGCACCTTGTCGTCTGGAATAAATATCCAAGCTCCTTCGCCAACGACTACCTGAAGTTCAACCTCCAAAGCCATGTCTTTTCCCAAACGCCCGGATACCCACCGCTCTCCATTCCAAGATTCCTCTTCAACACGTTGGTAGGAGTTGCCCCCCTAAACCTGCTTGCACTCGCCCTCTTTCTCCCAAACCCAAAGCGGTCAAGGCAAGCAGTATCCCTCCCAGCAATCTGGGTCCTTGCCACCATCATTCCTCTCTCCCTTGCCGCCACCCGCCACGAATGGTACGCCATCCAAGCGCTTCCACCACTCGCGATCCTTTCCGCAACGGGATTGGTAAATCTGAAGTACTTACTAAAGCACCACGTCCCGGAAAAACGCTGGGACATGGTAAACATCATAGCCTTTACCGTCCTCATAACTCTCCCAACCACCGTCTTTATAAACCTGAAAAAGGAGGTAAAATCAGTAGTTCTCTTAAAGGAGTTCATCGCCAACACTCCGCCCGGTACCCCACTCTACAACCTAGACTACCTTTATGTCCCCCAGAGTACCCTCTACAATTCTCGGGAAACCCCAGTGATCTTCGAAGAAGAGCTGACAACCTTGTCTACCCCGATCTACCTTTACCTTGATAGTCGGGAGGAATCCACCAAGGCCAAAGCCACCCTGAATCGTTGTTGCCACCAACAGGTATTTTCGAGTGAACGAGGTGCACTGATTCTCCATCTCATACCAAAAGCCAATGAATAAAAAGAATCTCCTCCTCGTTCTCATGCTGACGCTGGCCCTGATCCTTCGGCTCGTCAACCTCAGTTTTCCGCCCCAGTTTTACTTCGACGAGAACTACTCCGCCTTCACTGCCGTCGCCCTTTCCAGAGGAAACGCCCCGGTAATCTGGAGACCGATGTCTCAGCCGATCGACCCGCCACGCGGATATGAGTGGTCACACCCTCCGCTTACCAGAATCCTTATCGCCGCATCAATCACGATCTTGGGAAATCACCCTTGGGTTTGGCGCCTCACTTCGGTGCTCGCGGGGGTCGGCACCATCCTCATAATCTACCTCATAGGGAAAGCGCTTTTTTCCAAAACAGTCGGCTTGTTGGCTGCCTTTTTGATAAGCTTTGACGGCTTAAGCTTCGCCCAGTCCCGGATCGCTACCCGTGATGCCCTCCTCGTCTTCCTGGTGACGACCAGCCTCTACCTTATCCTGAGAAATCACCGTTTCTTCTCCGCCCTGCTTGCCGGTTTCGCCCTCGCCGCCAAATGGACTTCCCTCCCTCTTCTCCCTCTCCTCGTCTTCACCAGCCATCGCTCGACCAAAGGAAAACGGCGGTCCCTCCTGCGTCATATCCTGCTCGTAATCGCGATTCCCCCACTCTCCTACCTTGCCGCCTACCTCCCGTATTTTGCATCCGGATTCACCCTTACCGACTTCATCATCCTTCAAAAAACCATGTTTACGCATCTTTTTGCCCATGGTTTCCGTCTCACCACAGCCCACCCCCTCAATGCACCTTGGTGGCTCTGGCCGCTCGGCTTAAAGCCGCTCCCGTACTACCAGTCCGGGGCAGAGCAAGTCTGGGCCGCCCCCAATCTCCTCGTGTTCTGGCTGGGAATAGTTGCCCTGGGTTGTACCGTCCGCGCGTTTGTAAAGAACCGTCCGAAATCTCTCCTTCTTATCTTCACCGGGTATCTGGCGTTTTACGTCCCTTGGCCAATCCTCCATGCCCTCAGCGGAAGTACCAAAACCTCTTACCTCTACTACTATCTTCCCGCCCTCCCATTCCTCCACCTCCTCTCCGCCTATTGGCTCTCCCGCGGCCTGAGCCAGCCGGGGATTGCCCGCACCGCCGCCCTGGTAACCCTGGCGATGGTTCCCCTCGTCTTCTTCTCTCTCTATCCCCGCCTCATCGGGCTCTAAGCAGGAGCAAGAAAAGTGTCAACCCACTTTGGACAAACAAAGAAGAAACCAACCATTTTGGCGAAACGAAGGAAATGGTGAGGAATTCAATCCAAATAATCCTGAAGCTTCTTTCTCCGTGAAGGATGCTTGAGTTTTCGAAGAGCTTTCGCTTCAATCTGCCGAATCCGTTCCCGGGTCACCCCGAAGCGCGAACCAACCTCCTCAAGCGTCATTGCCCGCTCACCCGAAAGCCCAAATCGCATCCGCAGAACCTGCGCTTCTCTGGGAGATAGAGCCATGAGCACTTCCTCGATGTTCTCTTTTAAAAACCGCTTGCTCGTCGCATCATAGGGAGAAATCTGCGAAGTGTCCTCAATAAAATCCCCTAAATAGCTATCTTCCTCGTCCCCGATCGGTGTCTCAAGCGAAGTAGTCTTCTGGGAAATCTTCAAAATCTCCCGAATCTTATCCGCCGAAAGTTCCATTTCATCTCCGATCTCATCGGGTGTCGGTTCCCGCCCCAATTCCTGCATGAGCCTCCGTTGGGTACGAATGAGCTTGTTGATCGTCTCGACCATATGCACCGGAATCCGGATCGTCCGCGCCTGATCAGCGATAGCGCGGGTGATCGCCTGCCGGATCCACCAGGTTGCGTAGGTTGAGAACTTGTACCCCTTCCGCCAATCGTACTTCTCTACCGCCCGAATCAAACCCTTGTTCCCCTCCTGAATCAAATCCAAGAAGCTCATGCCCCTGCCGATATAGCGCTTAGCGATGGAAACCACCAACCGGAGATTTGACGACGTGAGCTTTGCTTTAGCCCGAAGATCCCCAACATCAACCTTCTGCGCCAGCTCGATTTCCTGTTCCCGGGTCAAAAGGGGAATCCGACCAATCTCCTTAAGGTACATCCGGACCGGATCGGTGATTGCCGTATCCTCAAGCGTCGAGAGGATCTCAAGCTCTCGCTCAAGCTCCGTCGTTGCTGCCTCATCCTCCCGCATTTCCTCTTCAGTCACGCTTTCAAACACATCAACGCCAAAGCGGAGCAGGCGATCGTAGAGATCATCAAGATCCTCAATATGCTTCTCCGCATCGGGAAAAATCTCGAGAATCTCCTCCTGCGTGACAAAGCCTTGATCTTTGCCTTTCGCGACCAATAATTCAAGCGCTTTCGTCCGCAAATCAAGAGAGTTGAGCTTCTGAGGGGCCCGCTTCGCCGCCTTGCCGGTCTTGACTGCTTTAGTTTTCTTTACCGTCTTTTCCGCCATACAAACACCACCGAGGAATCACTTGGAAATCAATCCAATAAGGAACAGGAAAACCTCAAAGAAAATGACCGATCCTTGTCGACTCGAATTTTGAATTTGTAATGTTGAATTGTTACTTTCTCGAGTATACTACTTTTCCTTCTCGGCAGAAAGTTTTACAGAAGCGTCGGCAAAAGTGCGCTTCAGCCGCTCCAGACGCTCCTCTTCCCCTTTGGTAGGATGAGCGTGTTGCTCCATCTCTTTAATGCGCAAAGACAGAGCGGTTAGCCGCTCATGCAACCTCAACTGAGACAGCTCCGATAAAACCCGCTCAACCTCTCGGGTAAGCAACTCAGGATCGGAAACCCCCTCCAATTCTTGAAGAAAGCGCTGTTGCGCCAACTCACGAAGCTCCGCAGGCAGTGAGGCGATAAACGGGCCCGCCGAAAATGATTCCAAGGGGACCTGAAGCATCGCTTCAACGATACGACGGGCAGCTTGAGAGCGAAGGGAGCTTGGAGAAAAATCCGAAAGGGCTGCCAAAGCTCTCTTTCCTCCCTGGAGAAGGAGGGACAGCAGGTACAATTCGAGTAACTTGCGCCGATCCATCGCCGCCGATGTCTTATCTTCAGAGGAGCCAACACGGATCCGCCGAGACTCACCCAGCGCGGCACGCCGCTCGAAGCGGCGAATCTCATCCACCACCGTTTCATCGGACACATCCAAAAGGCGGGCAAGTTTCCGGATGTAGTGCGCCTGCTCAATAGTATTGGTGACTTTCGAAAGTACGGGCACCATCTCCTCACTGACTTGTTTTTTCCCCAAACCCGTTGAGACATCAAAGCGCGAGGCGGCACTTTGAAGATAGTAGTCGTAGACGGAAGTGGCCCTGCGTACCAAATCCTGCCAATGTTTTGGGTTAGCTCTGGCAATTGCATCCGGATCTTTACCCCCAGAAAGCAGAGCAATTTTAATGTTCAGAGAAGCAGAATCAGCCAGTGCTATCCCCCTCTTTGTTGCCGCATCTCCAGCCACGTCGGCATCGAGCGCAAGGACAACATTTCGGGTGTACCGGCGCAGAAGCTCTACTTGCCCCTCGGTAACCGCCGTCCCCTTGATGGCAACAACCTCCCGCAGCCCTGACTGCCAAGAAGAAATCGCATCCAACTCACCCTCAACCACAACGACGTTATCCTGCTTCTTGATTTCCCCGCGGTTCTCAAACAGGCCGTAGAGGTGTTCGCTCTTATGATAGAGCTCAGTATCAGGAGAGTTGATATACTTCCCCTCCTCTCGCTCATCTCCGGGTAAAACCCGGCCGGCAAACCCAATGACATTTCCCCGGACATCACGGAGGGGGAAAATCACCCGATTGCGGAAACGGTCAATCGGTCCCTTCCGTCCCGGCAGTACCAGCCCCACCTGTTCCGCTTCCGAAACATCGTAATGCTTTCGACCCACTAAAAAACGGGTGACGGCATCCCAGCGGTCGGGCGCGAAACCCAATCCGAACGTTTCCATAGCTGCCTTACGAATCCCCCGCCCAACCAGATATCGGAGCGCTTCTTTTCCGACCGCATGGGAAGTCAAAAGGTAGTGATAAAACTGCAAAACCAGGGCATTGATACCCCGTAAACGTTCCTTTCGCTCGAAATCGCGATCTTTCCGAAACGGCGTGAGTTTCACCCCGGCCCGTTTGGCAAGAAACTCAAGCGCCTCCGGAAATTCCATTCCGTCAAACTCTTGAAGGAAGGTGAAAACATCCCCGGCTTTTCCGCAGCCGAAGCACTTGAAAATCCCCAGTTCCGGCGACACCATGAAGGATGGGGTCCGCTCGCTGTGAAACGGGCATAATGCCTTGAAGTTTCGCCCGGCCCGACCGAGTTTCACCCGCTCCCCGATTAAGGCAACGATATCCGTCTTCTGCTTAATCTCCTCAACTTGATTAGCCACACCCGCATTGTAGCAAAGCCGCCAAAACAATTCCGATGCAGATCCGAAAAGCTTAAGCAAAAAAAGGAAATCCGAAACCCTCCTACATCTTCCGATAGATAACCGCCACAGGATCCCGATAAACGATACCCCACCCCTCGGCCACTAACCGTTCACCAAAATCAGGCAGGTCTTCCCTCGCCCCGAACACCGCATCCCAGAAGAACTCCAACCGATCGGTAAAACTCGGTTTATCTTTATACCGCACCACCGGCCACACTACCGTATCAATACCGTATTTCTCAAACACCTCCGCAATCGGGAGCTCTCCGCGCACCAGACGCAGGTACTCCTCAAACGCCGAACCGCTGTCCCTAGGGGGTGGAACCCACCGCCAAATCGGCATCCGCCCATCCACAAATACACGCTTTTCCGGAAGCTTCCAAAGGAAATAACCGCCCCATTCATAGCTTGAGAAGACTTGTCCGGAAGGAAGCGTAGACCGCAAGTATTCAACTGCCCACCGCGGATAGAATTGCTCCTCGCTCACCCTCTGTACATTTTGAAGGACAATCCTCACCTGCACGACAAAAATAGCCAAACTGATCAACAATACTCCCAGCCAAAACCGCACCAGCCGACGTCGGCCTCCGCGCATCCCAACCGCCTCTAAAGCCAACCGCTCAACGGCAACCGCACTCAAGGGCAGCCCGACCACCACCCACAGGGGGATGTGTCGTTGGCTCCACAAGCCAGCCAGCACAAACACTCCGTACAGCCCCAACGCCTCTGGCGAAAATGAAGCTTTATATCGCCAAATCAGCACTCCCGAAAAGGCAAGCAGAAACGGCAAACCAACATTGATGAATTGAATCGCCGGTAACCATTCTTGAATCGAGCGCATGAGTGTTGAACTTAACAGCGTCCTACCCACGTCAACCCACAGCTGAAACCCATAGGGGTTAACCAGTGTTGCCAGACTAGAAAGACACAGAACAAGAAAATCTCCAAGAAACCGACGCCGCCTAATGGAACGCACGATAATAAAAAAAGCCAACGTTGCCAAACCGGCCATGAAGCCCCCGTGGATGTTTGCCCAAAACATGAAAAGGAAAGGGATGAAATAACGGTACCGCTTCCGGCGTTCGGGAGAATGAATAGTCCATAACAACACTGAAAAGAAAAACCACGTCATTGCCTGAGAATGAACGCGCGAGTAGTACAAAAGCGTTGCAGCAGCCAAAAGCAACAGCGCCGCCAATCCTAAAGACCGCTCAACCGTTATCCGTTTCAACCGAGAAACAGAACCAAACACACCAATCGCCAAAGTCAACGTCAGAAAAACAGCATAGAAGCCAGCCAAACCAATCGCGCCTATCGCCGGATACAGCCGTGCCATCACCACATCAATCAACCAAGTCTGATCGACAAAAGGGTAGCTCGGCATGGTGTAGGAAAACGGATCGCTCTTGGGAATTCCCTCACGAAGGATGAGCTCCCCCGTTTTAAGGTGCCAGCCGAAATCCGGATCCAAGAATATTACTCCCCGAGCCCAAAAAACAGAGCCGATAACAACGAAAAGCCCGATCCAAAAGAAGGAAATAATACGAACCATCACTACCCATAGTAACATGAGCCTTAAACCAAGGGAGAATGCAATCAGGAAGACACCAGCCAGAGCGCATGCCTACCACACGAAGCTTCGCTCTTGAACCCCTCCCAGCTGGCGGATGATGAGCATGACGGATCTCGGCTGAGTGGTAATCGGAGCAAAACTCAACACCCCTGCTCGGTGGTGCCCGCCCGGAGGATCACCCTCCCATGCGAGAGCTGAATATTCCTTTCCTTGGTCATCAACCAGGATAGCTACTGCAGCCAAATCAACAGACAGCTCCTCGGAATGGGTATCAAGGGCAATCTCAAAATCCCAGGTACCATCGGACAGATTCTTGGGGGTGACGGTTATCGTCACCGCCCCTTCGCTGTTCGTCTGAGACTCCAAAGCCAAGGACTGGGAAGGTGTGGATTCTCCGCCAAGCAAGACTTCTTGTTCCCGGTCTCGCTGAGACCGGCCAAGGGTTAAAAATCCCAAGATAGAAACGAGGATGAGAACAGCGATGAACGCGAAAAGATAGATCTTCTTCATTGTTGATGGAATTGAACGACTCTCCGAGTGGTATATAAAATGCCAATCGACGATACGACTAAACCAACCCAAAACAGTTCAACTTGATATTGGCCGACAAGGCCGATAATCCCCGTCGCTCCAATAATCGGCAGGATATTGACAAGATAATGGGCACAACAAGAAATCATCGAAACAGTCGAAGTTGTCCCTGAAACTGCAAGGACTTTCCCCGACGGATCGGGCCGATGGATGGCGTTTCTCAAATACATATAGAGTCCGGCTTGAATCCCAAAACCCGCGGCCAAGGCCAGAATAAAATACCGGAATCGAACCAATTGTGACAGGGCGAAATCCCATCCCGAAAGAATCGAAACCACGACCAAGTAGAAAGTGAAAAGAAACCCCATCGCCAAAAGACCGACAGCGACTGCCTTGATGACGTTTTTGGAATGAATGTCCATTGCTGTGGTTTCCTTGCTCTTCCAAATCGATATGCAAAGGAGAGCTGGCTGTTTCTATAAATCCCTAGATTTCTACCCCCAAGAGACCGACAAGCAACATGGCGAGGCTGATTAAAATAAAAGTGTAATAGTAAAGCCATGGTTGTTTGGTGCGGTAAAAAAAGGACAAAATGCCTATACCGAGCATACCGCCGATCGAATAAGCGACGATCGGCCAGCGGTACAAAAATATTCCCAGTGTTACAAAAACCAATGCCAACGGCACGGTCATATAAATAGCTTTATAAAGCGTGCCGCGTCTTGACCGAAAAACAAGCCAGGAGATAACACCAATAATAACCACAAATAAGCCATGCATAGCAGGCGGAAGCCATTGAAAACTCGTCTGAAAATCGATCGTTTCGAAATCAACAGATGTAAAAAGTTCAATCAATCGCACCACCAAAGATTGGATCAGAAAATCAAACAGGAAAGTCAGGTTTAACAGGATAAAACCGAATACCGCGACAGCGACGGCCGATAAAATATTTTTGACAATTGGATTTTTAAACATAGATTTTTAAAGTTGGACTTGTGGAACTCTTGGCTATTAGTAAGTCTTACCGAGTGGAAATTCCTTTACCCTGTACCAAATATCGACTGCTCCATAGGTTTTAAACAAATGAACACTTGATACTTCAAATTGTGTTGTAAAGACGCTGCCAATTTCTTGAACGATTTTGTCTTTGATACCCCGAGCAAAATTACCGTACAACAGGCTCAAATGAGGCATATAAGGCGGGATGCCTTGCATATCGAACAATTCCTTTGAGTCATTATGGAGATCAAGCAAAGGTCGTGTTTTGTCTGCTCTTACGAATAGTGCTCTGAATGAGTAATCTTGATAGTCAACTGCACCCAGTGTTACTGGGAACGGTTGATGTCTCATTGTTAGTTCTTGAGTTTTCCGCATGATTTCTTCTTCATCTCGTAGTATTTCACTCAATAATGTCACATGGGGATGAAAGATTGGAGCAGAGTGCTCTTGAGCCAATTGCTCAATAAGTTTGGAGAACTGTTCATATATTTCCCCAGAGGGTTTTAACCATAAAGAATATCCCTTTCCTTGCATAATTAATTGTATCGTTACCAGAAGCTTTACCTTTCATTGACTAATTTCAGTACTGGAGCAAGTTAGACCCAAAAAGCATTTTTTCATAACAGGGATGGATCAACTGAGGTATCTCAGTCAAACCATGGTAAAGACTATTGTAAGGCAAGAAGCTGTTTCATTAGCTCCCTCACAAGAGCTCCATTTCCTGCGATAAACCCAAGTGTCCTCTCCTTCGGTTCATAGTGCTCTGATTTCAAGTGTTCAATCGGGATCACTTTCCCGCGTTGCATTTCATAAAATGATATAGAACCGCCGGCTTCTTCCAAGATAAGCTTCCCCGCTGTCCAATCCCAAACATTCTGTAAGGGTTGGATGAGAGCATCCGCTTTTCCCGCGGCAACCATACCTAACCCTAACGCACAGGACCCGCAAATATTAATCGTCCGAGCTTTGTCGGCAACTTTTAGCGTAAGTTTATTATGCAACGGGTACTGAGGCATAAAATTGTCTGGGCCAAATAGGATATATGCCTGAGGCAAGCTTCGTTTGCCGATTTTGATTCTGCTCGGCTTATCACTCCCGAGTTGCGACCATGCTCCTTTTCCAAGTTCTGCCGAAAAAAGCGCACCACCCCAAACACTCGGGGCGTATATAGCGCCAGCAGTGTGTCGTAACCGCTCTACATAACCCACAGAGACAGACCATTCATAGTGACCGATACTATGGCTTGAAGAGCCGTCTAATTCATCGATAATATATACTCTTTGGGCTAAAAGATGAGATACGCTCTTAACATAGAATTTCCGAAATTTGGAATCTTGGACGTTTTCCTCGGTGATATACCATGCCTCTGGATCTAAACGCCTCAGGGTCTTCAGAATTTCAAATTGCGAAGTGTAATCAGCGACACCGACAATTGCATGGTGTCCGACATCTCGGTCACGTTTTGTGTTGGTTTTTGCTTCAAGCACGCCTGCGGCTGCTTTACCTCCTTCAAGAGCAGCGTTAATACAAACTTCTACTGGTTTCATGATTCGGTGGTGAATGATAGCAGTGTATTTTTTTAAATAGCTCAGAGGCTGACTTCTGGTTTGTTAATAACGAAAGTGGCGTACGTTTTGTAATCGGTCTTCTTAACCAGGACATCGTATGGAGCATCGCGGGGCGGATTGTCAAGGGAACTGCCGTAAACTATGCCGTCAACGGTAAGTTCATAAACAACAGCAAGTCCGCTCCATAGACATTGAGCACCTCTCGGACATGGAGAATAGATGAAATCCTTGACTTTTAAAAAAACATTCAAATCTTTTACTCGGGCGGTTTCGCCTTTTTTCAAAGTGAACTCCTCCCCCAACGAAACCATAACTCTGCTAGATTCCGAGTCAGTTATCGGTGTTTGTGTTGGTGTCACAGAGGTTGATGGTGGCAGTGTTGGGGGAAGTGTTCGCGCTGGCGAGGGCGTCGTTCGTTGGCTCAAAACAAAATATCCAGCTAGTCCGGCGATAACGGCTATTCCGATAATGACGAGAATATGAATAAATCCTTTTTGTTTCATAAAACGATGAAGGAAAAACATTTTTATGGCTTGCCGTTCTGAAGCCTTGGCGAAAGACGGCGGTGAGGGAGGGATTCGAACCCTCGATGACCTTGCGGCCATGCGCGCTCTCCAAGCGCGTCGATTAAACCACTCTCGCACCTCACCATCCTAGCCATTAGCCATTAGCCATTAGCCATTAGCCATTAGCCATTTAATTATTCTATCATTTGCTTTCATGAGGGCCTCCCGCTCCCCCTCAAACGCCAACCGTTCAACCGCCTCGTCATAGGGCAACCATTCGGCCTCCTCCATCTCCCAATCATGTTTGTCGGGATCCCCGCTCCCATACTCCATAAGGTAAAAGGAAACGACCTTAAATACCCTCGTTTTCCCTCCCCCATCTTCCTGATAGCGTGCAACACGTCGTCGTGATGTGACCTCATCACTCTGCTTGTAATTCGGTATTTCATTTTTAACTTTTAACTTTAAACTTTTCATTTGTTTAAAGTCCGCCCAGTACACGTACGCCACCCGATGGATAGGCCTCTCGGAAATAAGCTTGGCTTTTACTCCCATCTCCTCTTCAACTTCCCGAAGAGCCGTCTCCCACCCATGTTCTCCCTTTTCAACAAGCCCCTTCGGCAACACCCACTTATGGTATCCGCTGTGCTTCCCGATAAGCCACAGAATGTTTGATGTTTGATGTTTGATGTTTGACCTTTTAAAAACTACTCCACCGGCAGAAAATTCCCGCCTCGTCTGTAATTCTGAACTTTTCATTTTGAACTTTAAACTTGCCATGGTGCGCCTGAGAGGATTTGAACCTCTGACCTACTGCTTCGGAGGCAGTCGCTCTATCCCCTGAGCTACAGGCGCGCTGCGGAGGGTAGAGGATTCGAACCTCTAAGGGCTTACGCCCACCGGTTTTCAAGACCGGCGCATTGCCATTCTGCCAACCCTCCTGGCCGCGGAGTTTATCCCACACTTGCTCACGTAGTGCAGGAGCACCCCACCAGGCTAAAATAGTATATCACGAAAAAAATTGAAGCTTCACATTCAGATGAAACTGCGACGTATCGCCAACCAGTGAAGAGGTGCCCTCAGGAGGAATCGAACCTCCATCTAGGGTTCCGCAAACCCTTGTTCTATCCGTTTAACTATGAGGGCCAAAAGCGAGCAGACAAACCCCTATTTTACCTGCGAGTGTGCGGGTTATGAAGCAGACTTACCTGCCGATGAGGTGGATTCCTTTTCAAGCGGAACCTTTTTGGAGAGCCAATCAGCGCTTTTATCCAAAAATGTCTGTTCCGGCTGCTCGTAGGGCAGACGCTCATTCAAAATCTTCCGGACTTTTTCCTTATCGGTGCCGGAAAGAAGCATCAACAGCTGTCCTGGAAAAAGCACCACAGTCTGGATCATCACCATCGCTTGACCGTACTTCTCAGAAAACCAATAGCGCCTGAGATCACTCCAGCGGTAAAGCTTATTCGCAGTACGGATGCCCCGGCTCGTCAATTGATGTTCCGTCTCTTCAGGCTTCACGGCCGCGAGTACATAGGAAACGAAGGCAAACGCCACCACCACCGCAATCAGCAAAAACTCCCGCAAAAACCCAAGGATGATGATGATCAAAAATGCAATCGCGGCAATCGTTGTGTAGTACTCCCGATCTCGCTTTTTAAAGGGCCGAACAGGCGCCTTCCAGCGGTAAAAGATCCTCTCCTCCCCTACCTCTCCTGTAGGGAATGGAGTCACCTGTTCTCCCGCGGCCGTTTTAGCCTCCCGACTTACTTGAGCAGGCTGTTTTGCAGAAACCTTGGCTTTCTCTTTAGTAGGCATCAACCCTCCTTCATCTCAATAATATACGAACTCGCGTCTTTCTGCCAATCCCAAGATTTCAGACTCAAGAATGTTTTTATACGCTGCGGAGGAGGTGGGATTTACATTCGACTCACTTCGTTCGCTCAGTATGAACTTCTCATCCCACCAACTCATTCAACTTTGACAATCCCAGAACCGACGTCCTGAGCTTGCCGAAGGGCGGAGGAGGTGGGATTCGAACCCACGTGACCCTTTCGGGTCGAGGTTTAGCAAACCTCTGCCATCGGCCACTAGGCGACTCCTCCTGGTGAGCTCCATTATATCAGGAAAAATTATTCTACTAATTTATGTTTCTTGATGAAGGCTCGTCCTGAGCCAGACTTTAGATATTTTTCAAAGTTAAAAGCCGCATATTTGTTCGAAAAAGCAAAATAGGAAACTAATTGAATTGGTAACCGAGCTTGAGTTGCGGGAATCTGACCTTTTCTATGCCTAGCAATTCTATCTTTAAGATTATCTGTGCACCCTATATAAGGTTTACCATCAGAGCATGATAATACATAAACGTAATGCATGATCTATTGCTCTCCTTATCGAATTACCGAGCGGACTTCGTCCGCCGAAGCCAGACCCATCTGAATTTATCACACTGACAATAAGCATACAGACTTGAAGCGAATCCTGACTTCGCGTAAAGCTACGTCGGGCGAAGGCGGAGGGTAGAGGACTCGAACCTCTAAGGGCTTACGCCCACCGGTTTTCGAAACCGGCGCATTGCCATTCTGCCAACCCTCCATTCATCCGAAAAAAGTTCAGGCACTTTCCCAGAAGAATTATATCAAAACGCCCTGCCACTCCTGGCAAAAGTAAATCCCCAAACCGCTGAAGCACCGTGCCGTTTGAGAACCTTCGTACACTCTGCAATCGTTGCCCCACTCGTCCACACATCATCCACCAAAAGAAACTTTGCACTTTTAACTTTTAACTTTTCACTTATTTCGAACGCTCCCTTCATCTGCCCTCTTCGCATGGCAACCTTCTTCTCGGCCAAAAAGCGTCGCTCGGCCATCGCTTGCTGTGTAGTCGAACGGTATCGTTTAACAAACATTTGACGTTCACCAGCGGTCATGCGAACCTTGAGATCAGCCAACGCCCCGGTGTCCTTCACTCGCTTAAGAACACGAACAAGCGGAAGATCCATGTGTTGGGCAAGGATCTCACCCAGAAGTGCTGCCTGATTGAACCCCCTCCACCGCTCGCGCGAAGAAGAAAGCGGTACAGGGCAAACGACGAAGCGCTTCCGCCTGAAAAAGGAAACCATAAGAGGATCAATCCGTTCCATCACGGCTTCCACAAACGCCTTAGCCATCCCCCGGACGAACCGGTACTTCAACCGCTTTACTGCCTCTCTGATACCATCGTTGTATGAATAAATACTCACCAATCCGTCAAGCCCGAACGTTCGTTGGCACCGGGCATGGGTAACGCCCCCGATCGACCCTTCCTGGCAGAGAGGACATATTGCTGCCGCCGGAGGCAGAAGCCCAATGCACTCCGGACAGAAATACTCCCCGATTCTGCCACAGCGAACGCATGTTTTTGGAAAAACAAGATCAAGAAGAGACATGTAAAAAATGGGCTAGCTGTTTGCGTATATATATATGTCCTGCTCCACCTTTTAAAAATTTCTCTCGTCCCTTGGCATCCCTTCTATCTACATAGGCTTCGTAATAGATAAGCTGGAGAGGCAATCTATTTCTGGTAGCCATCACTTTACCCATCATATGCTGTGCAATGCGTATCTCTAGGCGTTCGGTAAATCCGATGTAGTACCGAGAATCCTTATGGGAAAGGAGAACGTAGACAAAGTACATAGGTCAAGTCTAGCAAAAAGAGCTGGGGTGCCTCGCAAATGGAGTGCGGCGCGTGCGCATTGCACTCCAGCGAGGCTAAACCGCGGTCATGAAAAATCCCGCACAAAGACACTAGTTCACTTGTTTTTGCAGAGGGTGCCCCGCAAATGGAGTGCGGCGCTTTCGTTTTGCACTCCAGCGGGGCTTTCACCTCGCGGAACGCAAAAGCCCTCGCCATGAGCGAGGGCTAGCGTTCTTTGCGAGGTGGAGATGGCCGAGAATGACTCGGCGTCCGCAACGGCAATTTAACATCATCTACAAGCGTAGGTGATTGAAAAACCTCACTCAAGTCAACCACCAACCAAAAAGAGCAAGGGTTAAGACAAAAGCTTCGCAGTAACCCGTCTTAGAAAGTTACTGCTGCATCTCGGCTTTGTTTACACCCACCCTGGTCCACCGAGAGAAACACAAAGATGGATGCCGGCTTAGGCTACTGCGTATGCAGGGGCCGCTGCTGGGGCAAACGCTCCCCGAAGGAAGGCATTTGCTCTGGCAACAAGGTTGTTGACAGTTATTGTTTTGATTCTGTTTAGCCCCGATGAATCAACGGGAGCTTGCAGATGTCAAAGAGCTCGTCACGTCGAATCAATACATCCCCAAAATATCAAAGTTGTAAGCCTCTATAGATCAGTCTAGATTCCAAAGTCTTCCTCTCGCCCCGCCAGTTTTCCGAAAGCGGAAACGGCTGAATAAGCAGTCTGCCGCGCTTCGAAAAACTGTGTGGGGTCGAATCAATACATCCCCAAGTAAAATGAAAAATTCAAAATGAAAAATGAAAAGTTATGAACGATGTGAAACTTTAAATTTTAAACTGCAACTTTGAACTTTTAACTTTGAACTTTAAACTTGATTCTAATGCAGCTTCTGCTTAAACTCCCTCGCCACCTCTCGCTCCAAATCAGCCCGTTTCCTTTCCTCCCGCTTCTCGTATACCTTCTTCCCCCTCCCAATGCCGAGCCTGATCTTGACAAAACGTCCTGTAGTATAGCACGCCAGGGGGACAAGCGTCAAATGCTTCCCCTCAATTGTGTGGAAAAGGCGAAGCGTTTCTCTCTTATGTAAAAGAAGCTTTCTTGCTCGGGTAGGATCGTAGCCGCGGATATCCGCATGTTGGTAAGCGGGGATCAAAAAGTTATACAACCACACCTCCCCATCCCGAATCCGTGCAAATGCCTCCTCAAGCGATCCGCGACCTTGCCGGACACTTTTCACCTCAGCCCCAGTCAGCACAATGCCTGCCTCAAGTTCGGCAGTCAGGTGATAGAGGTACCGCGCCCGCCGATTCACAATATCCATGATCGAAATCTAAAATTCTAAAGTCAAATTTCAGGGTCACTTCCTAAGCGGAATCTCATAGATCATCGACCCCGACAACAGGAGTATCTTCCCCTCTGTCTCTGTCACCACCATATCGGAAACTCCCTGGAGACCATCCCAAATGTACTGCGATCGGTACTCTCCGTTCTTATCCAAAACCACAACCCGCTGATTCCCTCGATCAAGTACATAGAGGCGCTCGCTTTCATCGGTGGTGTACAAGATTGAAGGCTGTGAAAACCCAACATCCATACCGGTTATGGAAAATGGATTGAGGACACCTCTTGTAAAACGGAGAATAGTCTGAGGTTTCAAGATCCAAATATCACCATCGATGGCAAAGGATGAGCTATCGGCAAGATCGGGCAAAACACTCTCCCCCAACCATCTGGTCCGTGGTCCAAATCCACCTTCAGTTCCCGGGTATCGAAAGATTTCCGAGGTGCCCCGGTCAAGCAAATAGAGGTTACCGCCAAACACGGACAGGTCAATGATGTCTCCCCATTCCGGATCGGACTGGATCACAACCGCCGAGGTTTTGCCTGACAGCGACACCTCAACCACGCCTGCTCTTGCTAAAACAAACCCTCTTCCGGAGTACACCCCGGTAAGCAAAGCTTGAGACAGGAGAGAACCACCCCCCACAGGCTCGGCGGATTTGTTGGAAATCCCGATCCGAATCAAGACGCCGCTTGTGCGATCGAGCACAACCAAGGAATCGCCATGGAGGGCGAGGGATTCGCCAAAGGTATTCGGTCGAACCAAAGCCAGATCCATAAAGACCGGTGCTTCCCCGGTCCGATATTCACCCGAAACCCGCTCAAGGACCGAAGACAGCTCCGAAAGAAGTGTGGTGAGTCGCTCTCGCTGGGATTTTGAAAAGGGTTTAGGAGAAGAAAGTGCATCCGAAAGGTCGTGTTCAGCTTGCATGAGAAGTGCCCGCGAACGAAGGGGGTTTAAATCAACCAGGCCCAACGCTTCCTGGTATTGATGGTCAGCCACTTCCCAAACCGCGGCAAACGCCTTTTCTTGCTCCAGAGCCACGCGCCGCCTCCAACCAAAAACAACGCTCACCCCAAGAAGGAGGAGGACAACGATGGCGATGGAAAACATAAGGCTCCTTCGCTTTCCCGCTTCAGCCTTAACAACAATGTCTTCGTGAGGCAGATGAAGGCCAAGGATCGAATCTGCCGCCCCGCGGCGGAGCCAATTGGGAAAACGACGGGAAAGATCAAGAAAGACGCGAAGGCGAGACAACCGCCTGCCGCCTTCACGACCCTTCTGGATCGGTTCAGGCTGACCCTCCAGATCTTCCTGGGGTTCTTCCGCAGTCTGCAAAGGAGTGGCAGAAAGGGGAGCCTTCTGAACCAAGCAAAGCACCGCCGCTACTCCGCTGTTCTCCTCGCCACCATGGACTAAAGGGGCAAGGATCGAACTTGCTTCAACCGGATCCAGGGAACGGAGGGCATTCTGGAGCGCAGAATGGGGGAGAAGCCTGAAGAAATCCGAAGAACCGAAAACGAGCAGATCACCATCTTGGACAAAACCGCTGGCGGTTATGACATGCTGTGGCTGGTCAGAAGAACCAAGGAGGATACGGTAGAGCCGGCCCCCTCGCATCAAAACCACAGAACCCTGACCATGGATAGCCAGGTATAAAACTCCCAAGTGGGCGGAAAGTTCAACGGGCAAGATGACTCCGGCCACAACCTCAACCGCGACCTGTGAGAATTCCGAACTGACGGCCTCAACGCTTTTAGTAAGAAGTTCAAGCGGGGAAACCGAGTCCTCAGAAGCGCCAAAGTAATGTTCGTGAAGCCGCTGAATGATCTCTTTGCCAAATGAGGGAAGATCCAAAACCCCCTCTTCGGTGGAATCGAGGGCCTTAAGATGAATCGCAGCAAGGAGCGCTCCACGCCGTAAGATCTTTTTGTCGGACGGGATAAACGTGTGAATCTGCGACCACGACCGATCACTTGCCGCCCCAACAAGTTTAGAGACAGATAGCAAGAATCGAAAGTTCTCCATCGGATAAAAAACTGCCCTGCTTCTGGTTAAAGAGCGAGTAGTGCCAGAAGGAACAAACCAACCGATAACGCAAAATGGGCCCAAGCGACAAGATGGATCATCGAATCAAGCTTTCCCGCAACGGTTCGGGTCATGAGCTTGACTTCCCGAATCACAACCACGGCAAATGCTAAATAGAGAAGCAGGCCAAGCAGGACAAACAGCTTGGCAATCCCCCAAACGCCGCCTTCAATCACCGCTGGAAGCTCAACGCCCGGCATAAGAAAACCCTCCTCCTTACTCCTTATTCCTACCTCACTCTTCCCTCAAGCCGCTCCTGTTCCTCCTCTAAAATGAGCTCGTTTAAAACCTTCGCCACCCGATCCGGATGGGGCACTTCTTCAAAATCAAATTCGCGCATTTCGCCGGCGGTTTGGATATAGACGGTTCCGTAGTCAAACAACGTCCTAAGCGCCCCCCCGGTCACAAACGTCACATCCTGGATGTTATCAATCTTGGTTTCAGAAACCTTCTTATAGATGAGGGAATAAAAGTCAACATCAATAATCCGCTCATCCGTAATAATGTAGACGTTGTAGTACCAGGAAAGAAAATGCTCAAAGATGTAAGCAACGTTGAATAGGTACCACATGGCAACGACGATCATCTGAAAACGTTCCGGTAACGAACCAAACAGCGGAAAGAACTCAAAAAAGGCCGGAACCGCGGAAAGAAAAGCGACCAAAAGAATCCACCGGAAATTGGTAATCACATGCCGCCGAAGAAGGAGAACAACCTTCTCTTCTCTATCCTGGGTTTCAAAATGGATCTTCGGTTTTATCATGTAAGCCGAAAGCGGATTACCGGTCGGTTTTTCGTTCGCAACGCTTTCCGGCATCGGCAGATGATGTTCTTCCTCTCTATTCGGGTGTAACTCCAGTCGCTGTTCCATTAGCCCCCTATGGATATTCTACCCAACCCTCAAGCAAGTTGTAAGTTGAAAATGTAAAGTGAAAAGTTAAAAGTAAAAAGTCAAAAGTTATAAACAAACAACTTGAAACTTAAAACTGTAACTTTTAATTTTAAACTTTTAACTTTTAACTTAATGACCTATTTCCTCTCGACATTAAACAGCCCACTCTTTAACGAAATCCGTCCCGGCGCCCGCAGGTTGAATGCCTTCTTAAAATCGCTTCCCGATATCGTAACATCGCCCGTATTGGTCTGAAACGAAACAGTTGCGGTCACCCCGCTGTCACTGTACACCACGGAGGCTCCGGAAACAGCGGAGTACCCGACGCTCAACGAAGCTGCCCGACTCCGCAGTTCCGATATGGAGTACGGACTCCCGCCCCAGCAAGAACCTTGGGGGGTAACTCGATCGTCACTCTGCCCATGCTTAATCAAAACCACCCACGCGTTGAGAACATCCGCCATCTCCTCGCTCGTAAGCCAGGGATGGCTCCTGCCGCAGGAATCCCCCGAACGCGACCGGTACCAGCCTTTATAGAACCAGGGGCTATCTGCGGTCTTTTCATATGCTTGACTGGTCCATCCGCTCCGTCCGCTCGACGTATCCCAAAATGCCGGGGTCGCATGACCCAAAGAAGTGTACGACTCCTGGTATCCGCCGGATGTTGAGGCGTACCACGTATTCACCACTTCCGAACTCAAGCGGCTGACCAAAATCTCCCCCTCGGTCTCCCGCACCGCATCTGCCCACCGTCCCGGATTATCCGCCTTGGCATTGGTGTACACCTGGCATTGTTCGGTCACACAGATCGTGCCGTTGGCATTCCGGTTTCCCATCCTCCACCCAACATACGCCAAAGCGTAGCTTCGTGCCGCGACGGCCTGCGCCTTCAGCGCCTCATAGCCGCCCTCATCGGCCCACTTGGCTGGCATTTCAGCAATCCCCCGCAGGTATCGCCCTTCAAACGCCAACCGTCCGACGCTCGTATTGATCTCCGAAGGCATCCCCTCCTTCCGAACCTCTACATTCCCATAATACGCCTCAAGGATCTGTCGATACCCCTGTCCGCTCTTCGCCCTCCCAAGCGCCCCGTACTGGCTCAAGCCTTTGAAATGGGGAGCTCCAAAGGAGAAGGCAGCAAAAGCGGGAGAAAACCCGGGATTGTAGTCGGGCCGGCTCGCCGGATCATCAGCCAGCGGAACCTCTCCCACGGTCGTCTGAAAGGTACCGGACTTCTCGGTCAGAATCTCCTGTTGCCGTGCGGTGAGAGCCGCAATCTTCGACGATAGTTGCGATTGGTATTCCTTAGCCCCTTTGATTTCTTTGCGGAAAAATGCCGCCTCCCGGTCAAGCTGCGCCGAAAGGACAGCCAACCGCTTCCGGTCCTCCTCAACCCGTTTCTTATCTTCCTCCAGTTGAATCAAATCTTCGGTCACGGTAACAATGATGCGCTTATCCTCATCTGCCGCAGCTGCTTGGTAAGAAATGTTCCGGGCAATCTCGGAGGCATTCGTCGAAGAGAAAAAAACCAACAGGGGAGAATAATATTTACTCCGTTTGTAGTAGCTCCGAATCCGGGCCGACAACAGGGCATACTGAATGGAAAGATCCTCCTCCCTTTGGACGATGCTGTCCCCAAGCTCATCAATCTTTTGCGCCGCAGTTTTCAGTTGTTTCTCAATCCCGGAAATCTTCACGTCAAGTTTTTTAACCTCCGCCTCCAATGGAGTGGTGGCTGCAACCGAAAGCTCCCGTGCCCGCGAAAGATCCTCAATCTGCTTTTGGATATCCATCAGTTCATCCGCACTTACAGAAGTCACAGAAGCAAAGAGTGATAACAAAAGGGAAATACCAAGAAACATCAAGAGAAGAAAGACTGTATTTCTTCTGAAAACACTTTGCACTTTGCACTTTGCACTTTGCACTCGCCTTCCCATCTTTCCCATTATACCCCGATACCAAGTCTGCTCTCTGCCATTTGCTCTCCCAGTGAAGTAACGCTGCGCGTACTTCACGGGATCCCGTGAGATATGAAAGTTATCTCACTGGGATCTGCTCTCCGCTCTCTGCTCTTTACCCTAAACCCTATCCCCTGCTATCCGCCATTTGCCATCCATTACTTCACTCTGCTACACTTAAAACAAAATGAGAAAAGCTGCTGTCCTGATCACCCTCCCGCTGTTTATCATCTCGATACTCCTACACACATCAAACCAGATATACGCGTTCTACCCGGAAAAGTGTGGGGCCTCCCGTGATCAGGTCCTCGATACGGCCCTCGGCTGTATTCCGACAAATCCCAGTCAATTCCTTATGGCAGCGGTAAGAATCCTCCTCGGCCTTGGCGGAGGCATCGCCTTCCTCATGATGATTATCGGTGCCGGCTTCGTGCTGACTTCCCGAGGCAACCCAGAGGCGGTCAATCGCGGCAAGGAAGTGTTTACCGGAGCCATCGTCGGCCTCCTGATGATGATCTTCTCAACGTTTCTGCTTGAATTAATCGGGGTAGATATTCTCGGTCTTTTCTAATTCAGGGGCGAATTGGATCGCAACGGTAACTGAAAATGATGCTCTACTTCACTATTCCAGGAGTCGGTCCGGTCAACAACCCGCCGGGATATGGCACGGGAACGGGGAATCTCTCAAGCCTCGGGTCCATCCTAAACAGCCTCATGCCCTATGTTTTTGCCATAGCCGGCCTAATCCTTCTGTCTATGATCGTCTCCGCAGGGTATACGCTTCTGACCTCCGCCGGCAATCCGGACGCAATCGAGAAAGGGAAAAGCAGGCTGACGGTCGGCCTCATTGGCTTTTTTCTTGTGTTCGCCGCCTACTGGATCTTACAAATCATTGAAGTTTTTTTGGGCGTACCTGGATACTTCACCTAGAGAAAACTTCTCTCCCCCCCCTGTTCTCTGCTATTTGCTCTCCCAGTGAAGTAACGCTGCGCGTACTTCACGGGCTCCCGTGAGATATGAAAGTTATCTCACTGGGATCTACCCTTTGCTCTTTGCTCTACGCCCTACGCCCTCTGTCCTATCTTCCGAACCTCCTCTTCCTGCCTCGGTATTCCGCAATCTCACAGTATGTACAAATGTACATTGTTGACAATGTTGACATAATTATCGAGGTGTGGTACCGTAGCATCATGACACAACAAACAATATCCATCAAAGAAACCCGAAACCAACTATCCCGCTTAGTGGAAGAGGTCGCCATCGCCAAGAGGCAATTTCTGATCACGAAGTTCGGAAAGCCAAGAGCGCTCCTTAGCCCCCTCCCTGCATCGTTTATGCAGAAAAAAAGCGGAACTGGACTGAAGGCAAGCTTTGGTGCCTGGAAACACAGAACTGACATCCAAGATTCTTCCAAATGGGCGGCAAACCTGCGCCACAAAATGAGCACCAGATATGGAAAAATACCTGGTTGATACAACGGTTCTCGTGGATCACCTCCGCGGCAGCCATAAAGCAACTTCTTTTCTTCTCAAATTTTTTCCATCGATTTCCCACGTTACCGTTGCTGAACTCATCCAGGGAACAGAAAACAAGAGAGAACAACAAGCAGTAAAGCAAGCTATTCGGGATCTCAACCTTCTCCCAATCACAACATCAATAAGCAACCAAGCAATTGCTCTCCTGAGTAAATTTTTCCTCTCTCACAACCTGCAGTTTTTGGATGCGCTGATCGCCGCTACCGCCCTTGAAGAAAACCTTATCTTGATCACAAGCAATGCAAAGCATTTCTCTTCTGTCAAAAGACTTCGCATTCTCAACTGGAAAGATATAGAAGCCGAACACTAAGACATTGGGGCCATGAAGCACTGAGAAAATGCTTTGTCATCTCCCAAATCTTCTTTGCCTGCGCTGATATTCAACCAAAGCTTTGTCAAAATTTTCCGGGGTAAAATCCGGCATCAGGGTCTCGGGAAAATAGAGCTCGCTGTAGATGCTTTGCCACGGCATAAACCCGGACAGCCGCTGTTCCCCTCCGGTCCGGATGATAAGGTCAGGGTCCGGCATCCCCGCTGTGTCTAAAAACGAAGAAAATCTCTCCTCATCTAAACTTTGAACTTTGAACTTTGAACTTTGAACTTGCTGAAGCAATTTATTAATTGCTCTCAGCAATTCATCCCTTCCTCCATAATTCAGTGCAAAGCTGACCGTGATTCGCCTGTTGCTTTTGCTCTTCTCAACCCACCCCTTCGCCGCCACGGAAATATCGGAAGGGAATTTGTCAATTTCCCCCAAAATCCGGAGTCTCACCCCTTTCTCAAACAGCCGCTTGGCACTCCGCTGTAAGCCCTTCCGAAAGATGTTCAGTATCCCTTGGACTTCTCTTCGGTTCCGGCCCCAATTCTCGGACGAAAACGCCCAAAACGTCAAAAAAGGGATACCCAGCGCAATCGCCCGATCAACCAACGGCTCCAAGACGCGCTCAACAACATAATCATGACCGGAAACGGCGGAAAGTTTGTGCTGCCTTGCCCATCTCCGGTTCCCGTCCATGATGATCGCCACGTGGCGAGGAAAATTGCTGTATTGTTTCATTGTTATATTGTTGGAGACCAGAGACAATAGAGCAATATGGCAATAGGACAATTAGAACAAGTGCTCCTCTACCACCCTCGCTCCCTTTCCCGGTTTGTTATCGATAACCGCGATCACTCCCTCAACCGTCCGCAACTTCCGAGCCAAACGCTCCGCATCGTTCGCTTGACAAATCACGTGAACCGTCGGCCCGGCATCAAGCGTAACATACGCTTGAAGTCCCTCATCTCGCATCTGAAAGACCAAAAGCATAACCTTAAGCGTAACAGGCTCCCAATACAAGAGTGGCGGACTGCTGGTCATCATGACAGCGTGCATATTCAGCGCTTCTTCCTCAACAACTCTCCCAAACGTGCTGAAATCTTTTTCTTTGAGGGCTTTTTTAAGAAGTGACAGCCTGCGGGGAATATCGCGGAGTCTCACCTGAAAAAACGGGCTCGTCGGCGCCAAAGAATGGCCTTCCGTCGATGTCACCTTCTTCATCCGCCGACTCACCAACACCACCACGTCGTGAATATCCCAAAAATCAGGCGGGTGGAGGGAAAAAGCGTAGGAATCCTCGTCCCTCTTCCCGACAACCCATTCGACGAATCCATCGGGGACGGAGCGGCACGCCGATCCCGACCCTCTCCTTGCCAAGAGAGAAAGTTGCTTCTCCGAAAGCCGCAGACCGAGAGCTCTTGTTGCCGCAAGCGTCAGCGCTGCAAACCCCGACGCCGAAGAGGCAATACCCACGCCTGTTGGGAAAGTATTCCTGCTCACAACCCGGGCCCGAAAAGACGTTCCGGCAATCTTCCGTATTCGATCAAGGTGACGGACGACTCGTTCCCGATCCTCCGTAGTTGCGTCGTGACCATCGAGGGAAATCTCGTCTTTCTTTAATTGACGAAACTGAATGGTCGTCGTCGTAGACAGCTCCGAAAGATTCATGGAAAAACTGCTATTGAGGGGAAGATTAAGTGAAGCGTCTCGCTTACCCCAGTATTTGATGAGGGCAATATTAGCCGGTGCGATTGCCGTTTTCTTCATCATGAGATACCATTCCCAACGCCTTTCGCGCCAACCGAAACAGACAGGACCTGTCCGTCAGCCTCGGCAACTGCTTTGAGAACCGCCTTACGATGTGCCGAATCAACCAAAGCAATCATGCAGTCTCCGCCTCCGGCACCGGAGAGTTTTGCCCCCAAAGCCCCTGCCCTCCGCGAAGCCTGAATCAGCCGATCCAGCTCCTCACTGCTCACACCCAATTCCGCCAATAGCGTCTGATTGTGATTCATCAGCCGTCCCAAGGCTTCGAAGTCCCCTTTCTCAACGGCAATCCTCCCCGCACGAACAACCCAGGCTATCTTTCGAAACAGCTGATCAACGCGCTTTCTGTCGCGCCGGCGTTGCTCGGCCACCTGTCGGACCAAGGTCGGGGTATCAGCCTTAACTCCCGTGTATCCGACGATCAGGGAAAGTTTGGGAGCGCGGATACGCTGTACCACCGTTCCTCCTCCGACGAAGTAAAGCGTCCCTCCGTAAATTGCCGACGCGACATCGAAGCCCGAACCCACGCCTTGGGCGTCCAAAACGGTCATATAACAAAGGTCGAACAGCTCTTTTTTCGTCAACTTCATGGAAAGAAGCTCGGTAATCCCAAAAGCCAGTGCTGCCGAAACCGCCGCCGAAGAACCAAACCCGTAATCTGAAGAAAACTCGCTCTCGGTGACAATGTCCAAACCGCGCTTAAGACCATAGGTTCGGCTGAAATTCTTCACTAATAGTTCAATAAATCGAACCGGTTTGGGAACTTCTTGTTTGCCTAAATCAGTAATGCGTTTGTGATAATTGACCAATCCCATTTGCGGAGCGTGGACAACAATCGCGCCCTTCCCATTGAAACCGACGCGAACCCGCATCCGTTTGGAAACCGCGGTCACGATACAGGGATGGCCATATACCACCGCATGCTCGCCAAAAAGCATCAATTTCCCTGGAGCAGATGCCGTTACGCTTGGCATCGAATTCCCTCCACCCCCAGTCTAACAGGAAAGGGTTTCCACCCCTTCTTTACAAGAAAGTTCCGCAGCTTTATGACATTGTGATGATAGGCAATCAAAATCCCAGAACCCTCCCGAATCCCTCCCGCCCCGCTTATCTTCGCTACCCCTCCTAATCTTTCTATCGCCCGTACCATAGCTCGCGCACGAGTACCAACGACCCCCAATTCCTCCAGCAACCGCTCGTTGTCCTGAATCAGGTTAACACTGAATTCTCCATTGCGGTAGTCGTGAATAAATGCTCTCGAAATCTTTCCCATCTTTCGGATGATACTTTTGACTTTTGACTTTTGACTTTTGACTTTTACTCCCTCCACCATCTCCCCCGTTGTCTCAGTAGGCCTCCCACTGTCAACCAAAATGATCTTGGGCAACAATCCCTTCGCCAGCCCGATCCGCCTGAACGAAAATCTTCTTCCTATCTTCCTGAACCGTAAAATACCCCCATACACAACCGCCGTATTATCCCCTCCACTCGGTCTTCCGTGCATAATCTTTTCCGTCTGATACACCAAAGCGTTCACACGGTCTAAGTTCCATCGCCTATCATACAATCGTCCGATTGTTCCAATCACTGCAGACGCCACGCTTGCCGAAGACCCCAGACCTGAACCAACCGGCAACTTCGAGTCAATCCTAATCCGCAATCCTCCGCTAGCTTTCCCAAGCACATCGAACACCTCTCCCAAAGCAATCTTCGCCACAACATACGGGTCCCGTCGTAACCGCTCCAACTGTCGAAGCTCACCCCGCTCCTCAAAATCTCTCAAAGCCAATTCTGCTTTCTCCAAAAATTGATGAAGCGAATCTGCCGTCTCCTCACGACAACCGCCAAGCTGCAACGAAGAAACGGAGATCGTCGCATCCCGGTGCCGCCGAGCCAAGACTCTGGTACGAAGGCTAATCGCCCCAATGAGAGCTGGCTCTCCGTAAACCACGCTGTGTTCTCCGGTCAAAATCAGCTTCCCCGGCGCAGAACAGACCACCCGCTTAACTCTCCCCTCCCTGAGTTTCGCTGGCAACCTCCTTAATCGACGGTTGAGGATCGCCCTCAAAACCCAGTTGCTGCCAAAACCCTGGTGTGGGAGTGGTTGACCCAGAAGCCACCTGCCCCGCCACACGATCAAGCTCTTCCCGGCTCATGGGTCGATCAAAGGGATCACCCTCTGCTCTTCCTCGAAACATACTGCTCCCCCCCTTTCTTCCCATCAAAGACTTGCCGATAAGTGTTGTCTGCCTGAATTTTCTCTACAGCAATCCGGAGCCATGGGGTGAAAACGGACGGCTCTTTGGCAATCTCCGCAATAAGCTTCGGCAAAGACACCCACCGAATTTGGGAAACTTCTTCCGGATTCGGTTTGACAGCTCCGGAATATCTCCCAACCAACACGCCACACACCTCATGTTCCGCAAGCCTGTCGTTGTAATCCGCTTGATACTTAAATTTATAAAGATGCCGAAGCGGTACCCGAAACCCAAGCTCAAATGCGATCCGCCGCTCTCCGGCAGCACGGTAACTTTCCCCAAGATACGGATGACTGCTGCATGAGTTATCCCAAGAGAGCGGCCAAAGCGGTTTCTTCCGGCTCCGCTTGCTGAGGAGCAGGCGGTTTGTATCATCAAGGATAAACGCGGCAAACCCCCGGTGGAGTGTTTCCGGTCTCAGGTGACAGGCCAATTTCTCCTTCATCCCCAAAATCTGGTCACTTCCGTTTACCACGACAAGTTTTTCCATTATTCCTCCGTCCTTCCCCCAACGGGCTCTGCTCTCTGCCATCCAATAGGCGCCCTCGCCGCGTATCCATGCATGATCAATCCTCTTTTGCCATCCTTCTTCCAAATTCGAGTCACCACCTCTACCGGATCTCCAATCCTTCTTTCCTCAGCAGGATCAATATCAGTCATCCGCATGCTCAGTCGGCGGGTCTTGTCGTTCCCCTGCTCAACATCAATCAACGCCTCGACGTACGGCGCAAACTCCTCATGGGTGCTCGGAGCTTCATGCACGGTCGTGAAGCTGTAAATTGTCCCATATGGTTGTCCCGGAATCTCATGGCGCATAGGTTCCCCTCTCCAACAGAAAAACTCTGGCCCTGAGGCCAGATTTCAAATAACACGACAAGCTCCGCCTGTTACCCTGCCTCTTGCTCAACCATCAAGTCTTGCGAAACGTCTATGGCAATCGCTTGATTTTCAGCCAACCTTTGATGGACCTCTTCGCGAACCTCATCGGAAGACCGCTCATGCGCTAAGGGAAGAGTCGGGTTATACTGAGCCAATTGCTCAAGATGAGGTTGGGGATTGAGTCGAAACGGTCCCTGTCTCCAAGCCGAAGCAGGAGATTCAACATTCATACATACTGTCAGTCGTCAATAAACCAAAAAATCATTCGCCTCGTTTGGCACGGTATACCGTGTTCTCTGAAACATCCGCAAGGCGTGCGATCTGGCCAACGCTCGCAATGGGAAAAGCTTCCACCAAATCCAGAATATGGCCCCGCTCAATCGCCGGTCTCCCTTTTTCCCGTTTAACGCCTGGGTTCAGTACTCCTTCTTCAGCCGCCGCATTCACGATCCTGTTCACTGTCGCGGATGAACAAAAGACTCCGTCAGTCATACTCGCCCGTTCACAGCTTCGCGTTTGGTTATACGCCTGAAGAACAACTTGAACCTGATCCGACCCAATTGTCTTGTACCCCCGCTGTTCAACCGTCACACGAAGTGAGTCGCACAAAACGGAACAAATCCTTCGCCCCCTATCCCCTTTGAGCGAAGCGTATCGAGAACAGGTTCTCGCGAATCCCTGGTACCCCCTTTGAACGCAGCAGTGAAAGAAGTATGAGGTAAGGACTATGGAAGAATTTCCCTTTGAAGAATAAACTTTTAACTTTTCACTTTAAACTATCAACTATCTCTTCAATCCCGCCCAAAACCGCACCGCCAAGTACAGAAGCAAGGCCTGCCACAGCCCCAAGGACAAAAGAAGGGTAGCATAAAAAAGCCCGATCCAGTCACGCAGGGCAGAGGGCACATCAACCACCCATGCCGCTATTCTCCCAGTCACAAAAATCCAGATTAAAAGTGCCGCAGGAACGAAAACAAGCGGCACAAACCAGAGACCCCGCATGATCTCCCGCATCGTCCGGTACGGATGGATAACCAAACCGACACATAGCCGCACCCCGTGATACACCACCCACACCCCAAACGCCAACCCTTGAGACAGTGCAAAAAGTTTTGAGTTTTGAGTTGTGGCTTTGAGTTTTGCCATTTGAGTTTTGAGCTTTCTCCCCTACCCTCCCAGCACCCGCAAGACTGCTTCCGAGAATTCGCGTCCGAAAATGAGCCGGAGTACAAGCGTCAGAATCAATGCAGTCGGCACCATCACCTTCCAAGGGTTGGTCCCCAACCAGGGCGCCACAAACCTTGCCCAAGGAGTATCAAGCACAGAGAACGGAGATTCATCGCGATACAGCCGTCGGTTTTCCACAAGCCGACGTCGCAGTTCTTTGGAAATCATTCTCATATAAAAGAGGGAAGGAAACGAAATTTGTGGAGATTGCATAGGCCAGGCAAGCGGCCTGGCAAGCTCATCAAAGTCCAGTAGCAGCTATGCTAAACCGTCATGCAATCGAACAAATGTCGCTGCCACCCCGAGCGTCCCTCAACTCTCCTCATATGCCAGGGAAAATGCGCGACGGGCCCGCACCAGGGCCGATTCACAAGCCTTAAAACTCATTCCAAGCCTCCGGGCAATCTCCGCAACCGTCAAGCCATCCATGTACTTGAGTTCTAGCATCTCCCGATAGTGAGGCAAAATCAACTCCAGTGCCCGGCGAACACGCTTTTCGTACTCTTTCCGCATGAGTTTCGCATCCGGCTCGAGCGCCCGGCTGACAAATCCCTCAACAAACGGCAAACGGGAAAACACCACGCTCTTTATGGTTCGCTTACGGTAGTAATCAGAAATCTCATGCCGAGCGATCCCGCACAGCCAGGTAAATAGGCTCGACTTTCCTGAAAAAAGGACAAAGGAGTCCAGCGCCGAAAGCAAACTATCTTGGAGAATCTCTTCCGCATCTTGCGCCGAAACGACCCGCTGGCGGATAAACGAACCGAGGCGCAAAGCATAATGTCGATAAAACGTTTCAAGCGCCCGCACTTCGCCATGAAGAAGCGCCCGTACCAACTTCCGCTCGTCCTGTTTCTCAACATCCATACACTTCTTCGTATTCTACCTCAAACTCAAACTCCAAACACTTCCCCCTTAGACCCGAGACGTTTACCCTGAGCGGAGTCGAAGGGCTATAGTCCTGAGCCTGCCGAAGGGCTCTACCCTAAACCCCCTACCCTCTACCCTAATTCCTATGCTACACTGAAATATAAGATGAAACGGTCACAAATCTCACGCCCTTCGTTGTCTCTACGCCACTTGCCCGCCGTGGTTTCCGATTTGAGGAACGGCCAAACAGGCAGTCTGTACAAAATCGCGAAACGGATGGCGGGTTTGCTGTCTGCTACTAGCTATTTGTTATTTGCTATACGCTATACGCTTTCTCCTTCCCCTGCCCACGCCCTCAACATCGGTTCTGTTTATCCCCTTGCCGGAAGTAGGACACTCGGCGACTACATCACCCCCCTCTTAAGGTTCTCAATCGTTGCTGCCGGAGTCATCTCCTTCCTCATCTTCCTCGCTGGTGGAGTAGCCATGATATCCAACGCAGGAAATCCTAAACAAGTCGAAGGTGGCAAGAATGCCATTACCGCAGGGATTGCCGGACTAGTCCTGGTAGTAACTGCCTATTGGATCGTGCAAATCGTTGAGGTGCTAACTGGTCTTGATCTCTTAAATCCTGGGCTTTAGAATACAAGAAGAAAGCTATGGGCATCATCGGACTCATCGGCAACATCGGTAACCCGCTCCCCGCCTACGGATCATACCTTTCCGCAACCCTCCTCCTCTCAAACATCATCCGCATCGTCACCATCTTTGCTGGGATTTATGCCTTTATCAATATTGTGATGGCTGGCATCGGCTTCATCGGCGCCTCGGGAAATCCGGAAGCTATCCAACGCTCCTGGCAAAAGATCTATCAATCGTTAATTGGTCTCGCTGTCGTCATCGTTTCGTTCGCCATCGCTGGCCTCCTTGGATTGCTGCTCTATGGGTCTGCAGACGCTATTCTTAGGCCCACCATCACCGGCCCAGGAGGATGAATTTAATTCATAATTCTTAATTCATAATTCATGATTCATGATTTCTAAAGCCTTTGCAGCCACCTTTGAACCGATCACCGGTACAGGCATTTTCCAAACCGGAGGCAGCACACCCGGCGTAACTCTCGAAAGGTTTTTCTCAACCGTCCTTGGTTTTCTAACGGTCATCGGCGGCATCGCCTTTCTCATCTACTTTGTTCTCGGCGCCTTTACTTGGCTAACCTCCAGTGGAGACAAGCAAAAAGTGGAAAAGGCCCAATCCTACCTGACAAACGCCGCGATAGGAATCATCATCATCGTCCTTGCCTGGGCAATCACCGGCATTGTCGGCACCTTGGTTGGCGTCGACATCTTGAAACTCAATGCGCTCATCAACCGCATCAGGCCATAAATCATGAAACCAAAACGCCTTTCCCTTACTCCATACGCTAAACGCTACTTGCCCACCGAAGTTTCCGATTTGCGAAACGGCCGAATAGGCAGTCTACGCAAAATCGTGAAACGAATGGTGGGTACGCTACATGCTATATGCTTCCTGCTCTTTGCCCTTAGCCCTCTGCCCTACGCTAGTCATGCCTACGCCGACATCACCAACCCCGCCGCCCCAACATTCTCAACTGGTGATCCCGGAGCCGTCCTCGCGAAAATGGTCGCCAGTATCTGGAAAGCCGGCGTAGTCATGGGTGGTATCGCCTTTGTCCTCTACTTCCTCTGGGGGGCCTTTCGCTGGATGACCGCAGAGAGCGACAAGTCCAAATTCGAATCGGGGAGGGAAAAGATCACCACCGCCGCCACCGGCTTGGTTCTCCTGGTAGCATCCGTTGCCATCATCGAACTCTTGGGTAGGCTCCTGAACATCCCGTTCCTCGAATCCCTCTCATTCACAATTCCCAGTCCCTAACACCTATGCCATTGACCCAGTCGCCATCAGCCATTTGCTATTTGCCATTCGTTATCTATACCCTAAACCCTATACCCTAATGCCTATCCTCCCTGTTACTATCAACATCGCTCCGGAGCTTGACATCGGCACGTTCTTCCGCATCACGGACGTCGGAGACCTCATTACGGGTATCTTAGGCGCCGCGCTTTTGTTTGCAGGGATCTTTTTTCTCCTCTACTTCATCTGGGGAGCCTTTCGCTGGTTAACCTCCGGCGGAGATAAGGCCCAAGTCGAAAACGCACGCTCAAAAATCACCAATGCCGCAATCGGTCTGGTCCTCATTGCCGCTACTTGGGCGATCTATCTCTTGGTGCTCTACTTCCTCGGGCTACAGGGGGTAATCATCACGCGGTAGACAACCATCCTAATACATAAAGAATTGACAGTTCCGAAAGCTTAGTCAATAATAGGCTATAGACCAAAAGATTACTAACCACCCGTCTTGACGAACAACGATATCTCAGAGACGGCGACCATTTGAGAGGGGGTGAAGACAATGCTTAACCTATTCGGAGTTGCCTTTGCCGCTCCATCAGGAGCAATCACCGTAACCAGACCCGTAGGATTCCAAATTACGGATGTCGGTTCGCTCATCGCTGGTGCCATCGGTGCCGCGTTCCTGGTTTCAGGCATCATCGTGTTTGGATTCTTGGTCTGGGGAGGAATCCAGTGGATAACCTCAGGCGGAGATAAAGCCAATGTCGAAGCTGCCAGGAACAGAATCTCCAGTGCCCTCGTGGGTATGGCGATCATTGCTGCGGCCTACGCCGTGATTCGATTGGTCGAGTTCTTCTTTGGCATCACGGTACTCGAAGGGATCACCCTTCCGACCGGATATTAAGTCCGGTAAAAAGCCAAACAGAGAAGGAAAACATATCGCGTCAAGCGAAGCGTGAGGTATGGGGAAAATCACATCCAGGAAGTACTGCCTGCCACAGATCGTCAAAAAGAGACAATTCCCATGCCTCGCTATCATTTTGCTAACGCTGATAGTGTGGTTCGCAGTCTTCCATCCCCCCAACAGCTATGCCGCTCTCGTCAAGCCGGGCGGATCCCCGAACACCTTCGCCGATCTGGAACCAATCGTCGGAAACATCATTAAAGTATCGGTAGCCCTGGCCGGAATCGCCCTCTTTGCCATGCTCCTCCTCGGAGGCATCCAGTATCTTTCCTCAGGCGGAGACCCCAAAGCCGTGCAGCAAGCCAAAAGCACCCTCACCTACGGCATCGTAGGGGTAGCGCTCCTTGTCCTTGCTTGGTTTGTGCTTCTCTTCATCGAACAATTCACCGGCGTTAAGGTTACTATCTTCACCCTCCCTTCCTCCTAACCTATCCTCACCCGCCCCTCTCTGTTTTTTTTGCTATCAGCTATCTGCCATATGCCATTTGCTATTAGCTATTTGCTATTGGCTCTCTGCTCTCCGCTCTCTTCTCTCCGTTTGTTCTCCGTTCTCTTCCCTTCGCTCTTTGCTCTAAGCCCTATGCTATTAGCTATTTGCCATTCGCCCTTCGCCCTTTGCTCTCTGCTATTAGCTATTCGCTATTCGCTCTCTACCCTAGACCCCCTACCCTCTCCCCTAATTCCTATGCTACACTGATCTCGTCATGCGGAAAGTTTTTCTTTGCGCCGTTCTCGTGATGGCAGTAGTCGGAGGCCTTTGGCTTTCCTCCAATCCTCAACAGGCTTTCGCCCAACCGGTCACCAGTTGCGCCATCGACCCCACCGAACCCCACCCGCTCCGGCCTTATCCGGGAGAGATCTGCGGACCGGAATCGGCCCGTACAATTGAGCAAACCGACAAACCCTACTGCGCCATGCGGCCTTGGGCCGCCAAAGATACCCAATTCATGAAAAACCGGGAGGACTGCGCCGGAACCGAGTACGATGACGACTATCCCTGTTTCATCCGTGCCTTCGGCGGAAGGTACTCCATCAACCTCAATCAATACGAACTACCCCTCGTCTCGATCAACCGCGACGGCAGCGATCTCACCTACTTCAACCGTGCCCAGGAACACGTCGCCGACTACCTTGAAGGCCGCGCCTATTACGAAGGTTTGGTTGAACCAGAACCGGACGACAAGCCGGAATGGTATGCTCTCTGGAACAGGCTGGGGGTCTTCCGAAAGCTCGCTCCCCTCTCGAAGCAGGATGAATTAAAGAAACAAAATATTGGTAGAGCCCGGGCCGGTACCATTCACAACTATATCGTCGGTTACCATGCAGGGAGTAACGTCACTCGCTGGGGAACGGGAACACCGGTTCGTATGACCCAGTTCATCGGGCACTTCCCCCCAACGTATACCTGCGGCATGATCGCGGACCTCGCTCGGAAGGACGCCTGCATTCGAGCCTATAACGCCTCCCGCAATGCCTGGGAGCGAACATTCTACGGCAAACTTTGGGCCAACGTTCCGATGTTTACCCGTGAAGACGCCAAAGGTTTCGTCCAAATCAATCCAGAACCACTCCAGTGGTTTGTCACTGGCATTAGGAGCGAAGTCTCGTTGGCCGTACCCGTCTCCCTACCCCACCTCCCCCGCCTTAATGCCGTTTCAACCACACTCCAATCCATGCTCTCCTCAAGAGTACGTGAAGCCATGGTTGCGGAAGAAACGGATCCGTACTTGGGAACCGCTTGCCCTGCCGGTCCGTGGTCTGATGCATCCTATTCCTATTTCTACAACGCCTGCGTACGCGGGGACCTCTGTAATCTGGGACAAGCCTACTACTCGCCCGGTGATTACGCCCTGGATACTTCCCTAAACTTCATTGCCAGACATGCCATATCAAATCCAGATAATCCCAAGATCGTCCCCCAACCCTATTATGAGGAGTACAAAGATTTTGTCTGTCAGGCCAACGAGTGCCTCTCCGGCGTCACCGACACCACCTACTGCGCCTCGGGGGATGTCGACGGCTCCGAGCCTTCCGCCATCCGCCGCTGTCCGTTCAGATACTGCCGGCTCTCGGCCTGCCAATCGTCGCCCTCGAGCCCCTCAGACGGAGAGTACTGCGTGCAAAACGCCCGCCGCGATTGCGACATCTACGGCTGGGGCGTTTGTCAAAATGGCTCTTGGGTGTCCACCCTCTCGACGGGTAACAGCGGGGCCTGCTATCCAACCCCCTACATCACCAAGCGTTGCTCCGGCGGCATCGCCGGAGAGCCGGGTTCCGGCTCCTGGACTACTTTGCCAGGTGCAGCCGAGCAAGGCCGCTGTGAGGAGATGTTAGTCCCCATCAAGATCGCCTTTACCCCCGGCTACGTCCTTACCTACACCCCCTACCTTCGCTCCATCTGGGAAAACACCGTCCACCAAGTCCAGTCGATCTTTACCCCCTTCCGCACCGAAATCGGCAAAGCCATCTACGATTGGCCGGGAGAATCCTTCATCGGCTATTCCTATTTCGATGACTTCGCCGAGGCCGGTGCCCCGCCGGGAACCGTTCCCGGGAGCATGGCCAAGATCTACTTCCGCTACCTTGGCTACATCCACTGTGCCAAAGAAAACCTCTTAAACAAACTCTCTCCCCTCCTCTACGACATCCCGTATGTCTACTACGATGCCCGCTGCAACGCAGAGCTGTGGTAAAACAGTTGTCAGTGAAAAGTCAAAAGTTGAAAGTATTGGAGAAAAGTGGACAACAAAACCTTTAGTGAGGAGCTAAAGCGTCGGATCTACCGATTCATCACCGATCTTGTGAAATTCACCGAAACACTTCCCAAAAACGATCCTTTGTCTCGAATCGCCACGAATCAATTGTTACGCAGCGGCACAAGCATCGGTGCCAACTATGTCGAGGCGATTGCCGGAAGTTCCAAAAAGGATTTCGCCAACTTCCTCTCTCACTGCTTAAAGTCCGCAAACGAATCAAAGTTCTGGCTTGCCCTCCTCCGAGATACGGGAAAAGGTGCTAAGGACAAAATCAATCAGTTGCTGAAAGAACTTATAGAGATATCAAAAATACTCGGAACCAGCGTGAAAACATTAAGAAGTAAATAATTCTATAGACTTTTGACTTTTAACTGTGGACTGTTCTAGAATGAATTCGATGCCGAAACTCCGTCTGCTTCCCAAAATCGTAAGCGTGGTCCTCCTGCTTCTCTTTTTCTCAACCGGCCTCGCCTACGCCCAAGGCATCTGGTACGACCCTACCCCCGAAGAACACGCCACAGCCTTACAGGAGTGCGAGAGCGGCGAAGTCGGCTTGGAGTGCACCGTCCAAGCCATTGTTTCCGGGGTCGGCAACTCCCTAGGATATGGTGGAGCAGGTGATCCCACCATAGCCCAAAAGCCAGGTGCCATCGGCTTCGCTGCCGCGATGATTGGAAAATTGATGGGTAACCTTCCCATCTCTTCCCACGACTACGTCCAGTATGTCGCAAGCAAGATGAACATCGCCCAACCCGCCTATGCCCAGGGGACAGGTTACTCTGTCCTCTCCCCCTTAATCCGGGTCTGGAGCGCATTCCGAAATATCGCCTACCTTGCCTATGTCTTGATCTTCATCTTTATCGGCTTTATGATCATGTTCCGTGCCAAACTCGATCCCCAAACCGTAGTCAACGTCCAGAATTCCCTCCCCAAACTCGTCATCACCCTTCTCCTCATCACTTTCTCCTATGCCATCGCCGGGTTTATGGTGGATCTCATCTACCTAGGTATTTATATTCTGATCGCCACGTTTGATTCAGCCGGCCTCCTCGGTGAACCGACGATTGCGTTAAACCGCCTCCTCACCCAGAATCTCTTTGAGCTTGTCTTCAAGGCCGGGCTTTGGCGCCTGACGGCCAATGCCGCCCAGTCAGTGCAGGAACTGATTTCAAGTGCCTTGGCAAATTGGTCGATCGGCAAGTACCTCGGCTCAATCAGCGGCTGGTTGGCCCATGCGGTCTTCGTGATCGCTTTGCTCTTTGCCATGTTTAAGCTTTTCTTCCAACTGGGAATAGCCTACATTCAAATCATCCTGCAAACCATCTTCGCCCCCATCTTCATCCTCTTCAACGCTCTCCCGGGGTCCCAAAGTTTCAGCAGTTGGCTGCGCAATTTCCTTTCTAATATCCTTATCTTTCCGGCCGTTGCCACGCTCTTTCTCATTGCCGCCGTTCTCTTAGGCCCCTACCAACCCGGTCCGGGTAAACCTTCGGAAGATCCGTTCGACATCACCGCTCCCTTGATTCCTTCCGGCACTCCGTTCTGGATGCCCCCGTTCATCGGTCTAGCTGGAGGGGTGGATGCGGAGGCCATTCTCCAGTTAATCGGCTTCTTCTTCATTCTCTTTGCGCCGCAGATGGTTTCAACCTTACAGCAAGCCCTGAAAGCGAAACCGCTTCCTACCGGCGGCGTCTTTGCCCCGATCGCCGCCGGTGCCGGCATTGTTGGCGGTGCCCTCGGCGCTCCCGGAAGAGCCATTGGCGGAGTAGCCAGGGGAGTTGTGGGCGGATATGTTCAACAGAAAGGCGAAGCCCTCGGCGGAGAACTCTTCCCACCAAGAAGAAGATAAAAGGATCCACCGATCACTCATTCGGAGAGAACATATTTCTGAAGATCCGCCATCCCGCGCTTCAATGCATCATAAACAATTGTCCCTCCTGCAAAAATGAGCCCGGGAACAGAATACTGATGCAGGTAGGAAAGGACGATATCCCGTTTCCTGGCATGCAGGAGCTTTTCAAGCGTTTTTGCACCATCCTCCCCAATGTACGGCCGCAGTTCCTGGACGAACCGCCACCGCTCCGCCGTTGACAAGCTCATCCCGCTCTTTCCGAACCGCCGCTGGGCAGCCGAGGAGGACTGGTTGAAAATCTTTATATCCCGCAGAGCTCCAACCGGCCCCAGGAAAAACCCTCCGACAAATCCTAAGATTGACCCGAGCGGACCGAGCTGTTTCTTTAGGGCATACAGCTGTTTCCCCTCAACCCACGGGTCGGCCGTGTACATGTCGTTTAAGAAAACCCCTGCCAGCGAAGCGGTAATCTTCTGCCTATCTCCCTCCCCAAGATGCCCGAGCGCCTGCTTAACCTCAAGTAGCCCCTTGACAAATTCCTCGCGGCTCTGTGGGCTACCTTCCCGTGTTCCCGATAAACCCGCCGCAAGGTGAAAAATCCCCTCCGCTCCCTTACCTGCCATCATTCCATCGATGAAACGCCTGGCATACATCCGCGGTCCTCCTGCTCCCCAATCGGTCTCCTCATGGAGAACATCATCGAGAAACGGCGCGTAGTTGAACCGCATCCCCGCCAATTGCTCCGCAAGATCTCTTCTCTTCCCGCCATCCGTTGCCCCAAACGCCGTCAATCTCCCGATGAGCGCTTTCTCCTGATCATTAAAATTCTCATCTGGTAACAACCCGGGCACCTCCTTCATATTTAAAAGGTTCTCTATCAAAAAATCCTCATAATATTCTTCCTGCTTTTCCCGATCTAGAGGTCGTGCGCCATTACCGTCTTCCTCGCGGATCCTTTCATAGTACCCCTGCACCGCAGCCTCCTCCACCCGCCAGAGCTTCTTTTGAGTCTCCCTCCACCTATCCCACACCTTCTTCTCCCACTTCTCACATTGCTTAGCCCATTCCTTCCGTGGCTCATCGAGATCTTTTTCCGTCTTGATTATTTTCTGCTCTCCTCCGATCTCAACTGTGTCTCCAATCTTCATCGTAAACTCCTCCGGCCGGTCGAATTTCGTGTGGTCGGGATCCAGTTCATCCGCAATCATCCAAACGGGAAGCCGTACACCTTCCTGCCGAAAGACCTCTTCCTGTTTCCTCTCGTGCAAACGCCGATCTCTCTCAGCCTTGGTATACTGCGCCTTCTTCTCAATAAATTCCTTATCGTGGTCATAGTCCTGATCAGCCAAAGCCCTGTTCGCAGCATACTTCTGAAACGCCTCCATTTCCCCCGCTTTACCTTGGAAAAAGACTCCCTGAAGCCTTCCATCTTTATCATGCGCCACTGACGGGAGTAGAGACAGTGTTCGCGAAGGCATCCGTTGCGGCACCTTCTCAAGTATTTTCGTCCGCTTTTCGAGCGCCTCCTTCTTCTCTTCCTTCTTATCGTCCGTAAAATCATCCGGATGTTTGGCGTTCGCCAGCTGTACCGACAGCGCCAGATCCATCCGCTCACGAAGCGCCTTGGTTGCAAGCAAAGATCGCCAAAAAGAAGAACTCCACTCCGAGCCAAAACCGAACAGGTTCTCGGGGCTGAACTTGCTCAAAAGCAGCTCATCCTGTTTGCCATGAAAGAACGCGGGCAACATCGCATTCATCTGCGACATCAACCGCTCCATGGTTTCAAGCGAATCCCCGTACTGGTCGAACCGGTCGGCAAGGAACCGTACCGGGTTCATCGCCGTCAGGATCTTCTCAAATGGCGGGCTGTAAAGGTGGCCTAATTCATCGCGTTCCGGCAATCTTCCTTGAGCCGCATAGTCCGCCGTCCGCATATCGGCATTGGCGATCTTCAAAGCCAAGGCCGCCAACCGTTTTGCTTCCGTTTCATCAGGAGTTACTGGAAAACGCCCGCCCTCATCACCCTCAAACGAGTGAAAAACCCTCCCTGCTTGGGAAAGCTTTAAAAGCTCCTCGGAAACGCTCTGAACAATGGAATCCGGCCCTCCTTCAAGCGAGAGCGCCTCAAAGGTCAATCTCCCCTTGTTTTTCGGATCGAAAAGTGTGCTTGCAGTTTCCTTCTCAACTAGCCGTAGTGCTACGCCCAAGCCTGGTTCCATCCGAACAATATGACTGCGGTCCCGGGAATGTCCCATGATCTCCGCACTCTTCGCAAGTTGCTCCAGATCCCCGCCGCTCTCCATGGTGACCGAGAGGTTGTGGAATAAGCGTCGCGCAACCCACCAACCCTGGTAGTCATAGTAATAACCCATCCCTCCGCCGCTCTTCACCTTTTCCAAAAACTCACCCCAAAGCTGCCAATCCTCACTGGCGAAGTTGAACTGCTGTCGGGGATCGACCTCAGCTTCAGAAACAATTAGGTTGAAAATCCCGTCAACCGACTGCTTTGCCTGTCGCCGCTCAGCTTGCTGGTCCCTGGCCGCTTGAGTCAAAACCTCCCCATCTCTCTCCGTGGGTTTTCTCATCCGCCGGAACACCCCATCGTACTCAAGCTTCTTCATTTTCCCCAGCACTTCATAGAATCTCGGGCTATAAAGTCGCTGTGGCTCAAGAAATTTAAATGCATGCTCGCTATCCTTTCTGAATTGTTCCCTCTCTTTCTTGAACTCCCTCCCCAGCGTCTCAAGAAACTCGGGCGAGGGAACTTCATGTCTCTCCAGTATTTCATCAACCTGCGTTGCATACTTCTCCAGCTGATCGATATAACCCCCGAGCAAACGCACTGCCCGATGACCAACGGGAGCATGCTCAGAAGAAAGTTCTTGCACTTCCCGCTGAACATAACCCAACCTTGCCTTGGCATAAGCAAGCTCACTGTCGAGATAGCCGAGAGTAAATCCTTCCTCTTCCTCAGGCTCCGCAGCCGCCTCAACCGACGGTCCCTTCATGCCTTCGGAGGGCCCTTCCGAAGGCCCAGGAATCTTCTCCGGCCTCTCAACAACGCCACCCTGTTCCGGTCGCGCTACCTCCTCGGCCGGCTTCCCTTCCGGCTTGGCTTCCTCAACCACCCCTCCCCTCAATAATCCTTCAAGCTCGAGAGACTCCCCCTTTGATAACTGTTTTGCTCCCAAAAGCCAAAGCATAACCTCAGCATCCGTTTTCGCCCCCGCCGCCCTTGCCGCCGCTATCAGTTCCTGGTACTTCTGTTCCTTAAACAGCTTCTGGATTTCCTTCCACAAGGTCCTGAGAATTGCCAACAGAAGTTTCCAAAGACCTGCCCGCTCTTTCTCGGGTATCTCCTCCCCTTTTTCTCTTTTCTTGAGGAACGCGAACAGCTGTTTGAGCTTCTCATCGGCAACTTCCGGCTTTGTCACCACTCCTTTTTCCTTGACCTTCTCCAGCGCTTCCTTGAAAAGCGCCTCCCGCATGTCCCAACTTTTGTCCACATCCTTGGCTTCAGCCGGAGGCTTCGGCTTCTCCGACCCACCACCGGAAGACCCCGCCGCCCGTCGCTCCGGCCTCTCCCTCCTGGGGGGCTTTCCTTGAGATTCCGGATTTTTCTTTAGTCCATCCTCATGCTCTGCCATAGCTTTACTTTCATAGTACTACAAACACCAACGCTAAGTAATTTTCACCATTTTCCAGAGTTAAACGGTATTCTACCACAAAAACTATAAAGGGTCAACCAGTATTCAGTCTGCCAATGGCAGACTGAATCATTGTTATATTGCTACATTGAAACATTGCTGCTCTTTTTGTAAAGTTCCAATCATGAAGAAGTATTTAAAGTTGAATGACATTAATTGCTATAAAAGGTCCCTGACGCTATCACAACATGTGTGGGAGATTGTGAATTCGTGGGAAAAGTTCGCCAAAAGCACTGTTGGTATCCAATATGTCAAAGCCATAGATTCAATTTCCGCAACGATTTCCGAAGGTTTCGGGCGCTTCTTTAAGAAAGATAAGATCTTGTTTTACCGCTATAGCCTGGGTTCCGTAACTGAAGCTCTTGATTGGACCCAAAAATCCTGGAAGCGCAAACTCCTAACGAAAGTTCAATATGAACATATCTTGAATGAACTTCAAGAACTTCCAAGGGAAATTCGCTATCTGATCAAATTCACAGGTGAAAAATTGAAGAAGTAAATGAAGGCTCTCCCAGAAACAATTTAGCAATTTAACAATATAGCAATGGGGTTAAGCCGCTCCCGCGGCTTTCCTCGGCCTCCCTCCTCTCTTCCCATACTCCCTCGGAGTTAACACAGAAGAAAAATGCGCGGATACTGCCTTCTCCGTGGTGAACCAAATCCACGGGAACCCTTTCTTTTTACTCTCCCTTCTCCGCTTCTCTCCCTCTATCTTTCCGGTGTTCAAGAGCCTGCGAATCCGATGTGTCGATCTCCCAACCTTCCTTGCCACCTCCGCCACCGAAAGCAACCCCTCCTTTTCCGGAGTCCTCACCGCTTCAACTGGTGGAGCTAAACCCTCTTTCTCCTCCATAGCCGCAAGTATAGCAAAAGAGTGAAAGCGCAAAACATAAAAAGGCAAAAGGCAAAACTTCAGTTCAAGAGAGAATCATGTATTATGAATTATGAATCATGAATTATGAATGAGGAGCCCACGGAGATTTCTTCACCCTTTTGCAGCCGCCGCAGTTTCCCGAACGGAACATGAGCGGGAAACCAAAACTGACCTCTTTCCCTAAATCCCCTTTGAACGCAGCTACTCGAGAATGAAGTGAGCGAATTCCTTTAAAAAGTCATCGACTGTCCGACGAAGGGTTTATCCCGAGGAGTTTGATGACATGGGATGAGCGAACAAGTTCCCGAGAGATCGTTCGCTGGGGTGCCCTTCTTTTGGATACTTTTCTCGGGCAAGCAAGAAAAGGATCAATCCATTTGTGTGCGCAAAGAAGCAACTGCCATTCTTGGACTGGCAAAGACGGCCCCAATTCTGTCTGGAGTATAAAATTTCTTTACCTAATCCATTTCCACCTGCTATGATGAGCAAAGAACCACAAAACCATCTCATCAACTTTTAACGTATTGCTCTTAAAACTTTGAACTTTTCATTTTGAACTTTAAACTATCTTTATGCCCGACCAACCTCCGATAAAAGAGCCTCCGCCGACATCTCCGCCAATCTCGAAAGAAGGATCCCAGCCTCTCGAGAGCCGATTCCAAAACTACCTCACCCTCCGTCGCCATATTAATGACCAATTCCTCATCAACGCCTCGGCGAAGGCCTCGCCGTTCTTATCCTCCGAGGTCAACCCCGCCCTCACCCAAACTGCTGCACATATCATTGGCCAACGCGCCATCCGCTATCTCCCGGAAGGGGACATCACTCAACCCGACCTCATTCAGGCTATCCTGGCCGCCCAAAATGAGCTTGCCGATCGCGAGGTCTGGTTTGCGGCAACCCTTCCCAATAAAACCGATCGGAAGATCCTCGCCGAAACCATAAGCCTTACGATAAGTCCTTCGCAAGCCCAGGCCGCGGTCCAGGAAGAAGCCGCCTTTGCCCAAGCGACACTCGATGATCTTCCCGAAAAACAAACTGCCATAGCCCAGATCGAAGCGGAACTGGTCAATGCCGGTGTCGATCCCAAAAAAAGCAAAACCCTGGCAACCCAGTTGAACACCCGCTTCGAAACTTGGTCCGAAAGAAGCCAAGCCGCTACCCCCCCACCCGTCATCCATGCCTTCGTCCGTCAAGCCGTTGGGCGCAGGATTGAAAACACACAAAATCTCTCGGAACGGTTGGCTCAAAAAGACGGTTTACACCAACGCACCGAGGCGATTGGTCACAACGCGGACAAAGGCCTCTCCTCGATCAAAAAAGGCCTCAAGATCACCGGCAGATTCCCGACCTCTCCGGGACTGCAAAAGGTCGGCAGGGTCCTCAAAGCCGGGGATATTATCAGCCACCCATTCTTCTACGCCAGAAGAGCCATTACTTTCCCCTTCCGCTATCTCGGCAGACAGATTGCCAGGCCGATGGTAAAGTTCGCCAAACGCACCGCCATCAAAGTGACATCCTGGACCGTGAAAAGGGTGGCCGCCTTCCTCGTCAAGGTCGGCCTCGGTTCTCTGGTCCGCTATGCGGAAGAGCTCGCCCTCGCCGGTACAGGCTTCGGCCTCCCCCTCGCCATCGCCCAAGAGCTCTTCTTCATCGGAACCGGAAAGTTCTTCAAGACCGTTAAACGAATAGCCAATGACTATAAAGAAACCTTCCGTGAGGGTATGCGAAACCCGCTCCTGGGTAGTCTGAAGTTTATCGGAACAGTAGCTGATCACGGCAGTAGCGTGGTCTTCGGCTCAGCCGGAGCCGTCCTCGGTACAGTATCGGGCGTCGCGATCGGTGCCCTGATCGGCTCGGTCGTTCCGGTTGTGGGTACCATCATCGGCGGTATCATCGGCGGCATTGCCGGAGGCGTCTTCGGCGCCGGCGTTGGGGCGGACTTCGGCTACAAGCTGCGCAAAAGAGTTGAGAAAATGCTCAAAGCCAGGCTTGTCCTCTACCTCCTCATGAAAGCTCTCATCGCGAAACTCACCGGTGTTGTCGTCGGCTTTGGCCTAGGCGGCGTGCTCGGCTTTTTGTTGTCGGGAGGAAACCCATTAGGAGCTGTCCTCGGCGGCCTGACCGGAGGCTTCATCGGAGCCAACGCCCCGCAAATCCTCCAAGCGGTCAAGAATTTCGTCCTCAATGCCTGGCAATCAGCCTCCGGGGCCTTCCAGTCCCTCACCGCCGGACCGGGGCTTGTTTCCCAAACCGTTTCTGGGGTCGGTAACCTTCTCGGGCAAATACCATCCACCATTGCCAAAGGCTTCAACACCGCCACCGGCTGGATCAGCGGAACAACCGTCAACACCGCCGCCACCGCGGAAAGTATCGGCGGCCAGATATTAACGACCGGTCCCTCGGCAACCCTCGTAGCCACACCGATCGCCACGGTCGGCCTTGTCACGCTCTTCTCCCTTATTGCCTACTCAGTCTTAACCGCCGCCTTCTTCGTCCCCCCGACCGAAGTCACTCCATTTTATGACGATCCCTCAAGATTTATAAAGATCAGAAAACAAGCTTGCGTTGCCGGTACAGCCCCATTTGGATGTACACAAAACCAAATGAACCTCCCCAACCCGACCGAACAAGGCCCCTACACCATCACCTACACCATCACCGTTGAGGCAACCGACCGCACCCTCACCGCCGTCACCATCAAGGACGAGTACACCAGCTTCGGCCGGTACCAAAGCCCTACCAAAGCCCCAGAGGCTCCGCCCGCTCCCCCAGCCAGAACCTGGGACGGGGGAATTGTCATCCAAAACGGGCGACCCTGGACAACCACCCTAACCGTAAGCATTCCCAAAGCCACTATCTGGGACGATGCCATCCTCACCAATACGGTCACCGTCACGGCCACCGTTGAAGGTTTCTCTGATGAAGTAACCAACTCTAAGTCAGTCACCCTCATCTTCGGCAACCCACCCTTCTGCCCTCCGAATGGAGATCCTCTCGACAATCCATATTCCGTATCCGGGTATAGATACCTGAATCCTCTTTTCCATACTGGAGTCGATATCACCAATGGCTTCGGCAACCCGATATATTCAACCTTCCCTTGCCAGGCGCAAGTGGTCTTTTCCGGCTGGGGCACTGGTGGTTTCGGCTACTTCGTTGCGTTGCAAAGCGGGACTTGGTTTGCCTTCTATCCCCACATGGCCACCGATCCAGATGTCGGTGTAGGCGATATTGTCGGATTCGGCACCGTGCTTGGGGCAGTGGGCAGCACCGGTAACTCTAGCGGCCCCCATCTCCATTACGAGATTAGAGACGGCACAAAAGGTGCTGTAAATCCAGCCGATAACTATCAACCACCCCTCACTGTCAATCCCTGCGACTTTGGTATAAATCCAACGAATTCATGTAACTGAAGGGGTATAATAAAAACCGATGCAATATCGTCTTTCACTCTCCACATTGAAAAGGATCCTCTCCGTAAAAACGGCTCTGTTAATCCTTCTCGTGATTATAATTTTCACCTTAATCGTAGTTATCCAAAGAGCGCGTCGGAAAGAAACACAACCTCCGGGGGTAAACCCCACATTCGGAGATATTCCTGCCCCAAAACCATCGTACGTTTCCCAGATGAAACCACCTCAATCAACCGAACTAACACCAGATGAGCAAATCAACCTCAGTGAAACTGCCACTGTCTTCCGACGCGCCTCAACCACACTGACCGATAAACAGGCCAGAGATATCGCACGTTCATTCGGAATCTCAGGAGAACCCCTGACCTCAAAAACCTCTGTAACATTCCGTGAGAATAACCGCGTGCTTATCGTCAGCTTCAAAAAAGGTTCGCTTTCATACTTCGAACCCTTGCAGGAGTATCTGAAAGACTTCAGACAGAAAGCCTTGGAAGATTATGCTCTGATTCTCCTCAAACAGCTTTACCCCGGGGATCCGCTTTGGGCAAACCCAAAAGTCAAGACTGGTTTCTTCACCATCATTGAGATGCAAGACTTCAAACCCACTGCTCCAAATAAAGCCGATCTTGCAATCGTCGATCTTTATCCCACAATCGAGGGACTAAGCATTGTTGGCCCCTTCGATCCCTTCGGACACACCGGAATGGTAAGTATACAATTCAATAAAAGAGACGGCAGCCTCGTGTTAAACGGCCTGCCAACAGGACTGAACACAGCCCAGGTTGGTACCTATCCGCTGAAGAGCCTTGACGCAGTCCAAGAGGAAATCAAGCTTGGCCAAGTAACGTTAACTGCCACCATTCCTGAAGGGCAAACCCCAAAAAGCGTGGACTGGGGACAAAACCTCGATCCAACCAAGGCTAGCTTTACTTCAATCGAACTGGTCTACTACTATGATCCCGATCCTAACGCTTTCCTTCAGCCTATATACCTTTTTTCCGGAAAAACCACCCTTACCGACGGACGCCCCGCCAACATTTTCGCCATCCTCCCCGCCATCGACCCCCAATACCTCAAGCCCTAAACCCCCTACCCTCAACCCTCTCCCCTTGCTATAATGCCCTTGTGAGAAAGAGTAAGGAGTAAGTGTAAAGTCGTTAAAGACTTACCACCTATTCCTATTCACTTATTCCTTGTTTATGGAACAGCACCCCGTCCCCCAGCAAATCTCCGCCTACCACTTTCGCTTGGTTGGCGACATGACCATCAAACAATTCGTCGAGCTTGCCGGCGGCATCGTCGTCGGCTGGGTCATCTACTCCCTCCCCGTCCACGCGATCCTCCGCTGGCCCCTGGTGATTTTCTCGGTGTTCGTCGGCATCGCCCTGGCCTTCCTCCCCTTTGAAGAGCGGCCTCTGGATCGCTGGTTTTTTGCCTTCATCAAAGCCATCTACTCCCCAACCCAGCTCCTCTGGAGAAAGGCGCCAATCGTTCCCGCCTTCTTCGAAGAAATACAGGTTTCCGCACCATCCGCCGCGGAAGAAAGGAGCGGTGCTGACAAAACCAGGCTCCAAGAATACTTGGAAACCCTCCCGGCCCAAGGACCCATGACAAACATCGATAAAAAAGAGCTGCACTTCGTCTCGGACATCATGAAGCTCTATTTAGAAGTCCAACCCACCACCATCCAAGCCGTTCGTCCGGCTCGCCCGATCCTTGAGGAAGAACGCGTTCCTAAGGTAGCGGTCCGCAAGCTCAAAACCCCGCCGCTTGATCCCCGCGCGATTATGCGGGGCGAAATCATCATGCCCAAGCGCACTTCTGGTAAACCGAGGAAAATTCAGATTCCCAAATTCGAACCGATCGAGGTAGACAAGTTCGCGGGGGTCCTCCCCACCCCACCTTCTCCTATTTCCCCGCAGGAGACCCCAGCCCTCGATTTGGGAGGAATTTCCCCGGCCGCCACCATCAGGCCGAAACAACCCCAAAGACCTTCCGTCCAGGCAAGCGTCCGCCCGGACCTCCCCATCCCAACTCCCCCGACCGAACCGAACGTCCTTGTTGGCATGGTGGTCGACAGAGAAGGGAATATTCTCGATAACACCATCGTGACAATCAGAACTAAGGAAGGAAATATCGCTCGTGCCCAGAAGACCAACAAAATCGGTCAATTCTTTATCATCACCCCCCTCGAAAACGGAACCTACGCGGTCGAAGTTGAGCGGGAGGGCTTCACCTTTGATATAATCAAAATCGAGCTTATCGGAAAACCGGTCCCGCCAATCGATATCCGCGCCAAATAAGCGAAAGGGTTAATTTTTAACTTTTCACTTTTAACTTTTAACTATTTCCATGGCTCCCGCCCCAATCCAAGCCTCAACCCAAGAACACCTCGAACTTGAGGATATCATCGACAATCTCATCATTTTAAAAGACGGCTCTGCCGCCATGATTATCACCACGACGGCCGTCAACTTCGGTCTCCTCTCAGAATCAGAGCAGGACGCAACCATCTACGCCTACGCCGCGCTGTTGAACTCCCTCACCTTTCCCATCCAGGTCCTCATCCGCTCAAACCGAAAGGACATCACCGGCTACGAAAAGCTTCTCTCCGAGCAGGAAGCCCGGACTCCCAAGCCGGAGAACAAAGAGCGCATCCGAAAATATCGGGAGTTTATCCAAGAAACCGTCCGTCAACGGAATGTGCTGGACAAAAAGTTCTATATCATCATTCCGTTCTCCGTGCTCGAACTGGGAGTGGCCAAATCCGCCTCAGCCATCGCCAAAGGCACCCGCCACACCCTTCCCTTTCCGAAGGACTACATCGCCGGTCGAGCCAAGGTTGCCCTTGAACCAAAGCGCGACCACCTCCTTCACCAGCTAGCCAGGCTCGGTCTGCGCGCAAGGCAACTCACCACCAAAGAGCTGATTCAGCTCATGTTTGAAATCTACAATCCCGAAAGTGCCCAAGGACAGCTTCTCGCTCCTCCGGAGGAGTATCAAACTCCCCTTGTTCGAGCGGCCATCGCTTTCCAGGAGCTCCCCCAAATCGAACCCCCCCAACCGCAACCGGCAAAACCGCCTTTCCAAGCCCCTCCTCCGCCCTTAAACCCATTACCGGGAAGTCAGCCTCAAGTAGTAAGAGAAAATCCTGGACTATCCCAATCCGGCCCCCAAATCACAAGGGAAAATGCCCCGCCTGCTCCCCCCCAAACAACAATCGGAGATTCAGGCTTTGAGAAACAAGCCCAATCGACCATCGATTCAGCGATGAGCGGTGTCAATGTGAAGGAGGAAGTCTAATGCCCGCCCTCGACATCATCCAAAAAATCCTCCCTGGGGCAAAACCAAAAGAAGGCCCCCAAGTTTCCCAACCAGGGGCAACACCGGGGAAAAATCCCGTCACCTCCACAAAATCGCGGGCCGTCGCCCAAAAGCTCGGCACGGGCATGGTCTCCATTCAAGACATCATTGCTCCCGAATCAATTGATGTGGACTTTTCACACTTAAAAATCGGTAATGCCTATGTCAGAACCCTCTTTGTCGCTGGCTACCCCAGGTTCGTCAGCGCCAATTGGTTGGCTCCCTTGATAAACTTCGAGCACTCTCTCGATGTATCAATGTTCATCTATCCTGTCGAGGGCCGCGAGGTCCTCGATGAGCTCAGGCGGAAAATTGGCGAGATGGAGGCGGAAATCGAATCAGATCTCAAGCGCGGTCATATCGCCGTGGTTGATACGGAAATAAAGCTTGCCGATGCCAAGGCTCTCCAAGAAGAGCTCGCCAAAGGGGCGGAGCGCTTTTTCCAGTTCGGACTCTACGCCACCATCACGGCAGTAACACTCGACGAGCTCAGCTCCACCACCAGAAGGGTCCAATCGCTCCTGGGCTCTCTGCTCATCATTTCCAAATCCGCAACCCTCCAAATGGAGGAAGGCTTCAAAACCACCCTTCCCCTCGGTCAAGACCGCCTTGTGATTACCCGCAATATGGATACCACCTCCCTTGCCACAACCTTTCCCTTCACGTCTTCCGAGCTTACCGCCAACGAAGGCATTATGTATGGAATAAACGAACACAACGATTCCCTCATTATCTTCGACCGATTTAGCCTGGAAAATGCCAACATGGTCATTTTCGGGAAAAGCGGTTCAGGGAAAAGCTTCTTTGAGAAACTCGAAATCATGCGCTCCTTAATGTTCGGGGTCGAAGTGATCGTCATCGATCCCGAAGAAGAATATCGCCGGCTCTGCGATGCCCTTGGGGGAACCTACATTGACTTTGGCTACAATGCACCGGCGAAAATCAACCCCTACGACCTCTCCGCAATCTACGAGGAAGGGGAAAACGAGCTTGGTCTAAAAATCCTCTCCCTCCATGGACTATTAAAGGTGATGCTTGGCGATGTAACACCGAACGAAGAGGCAATCCTCGACAGAGCCCTCATTGGCACGTACAAAGCCCGAGGTATCACCCCGGATCCCGCTACCCAACGGAACGAACCGCCACTCATGGAGGACCTCTATAAGACACTCATTGGCATGGAGGAAGCCACGGCCAAAGGGCTTTCCGACAGGCTCGAGAAATATGTCAAAGGATCATTCAGAAGCTTCTTCGATCAACAGTCCAACGTCGACCTGAAGAATTCCCTCACGGTTTTCTCTCTCAAAGAGCTGGAGAACGAAACTCGCCCGATCATCATGTACATCATCCTCGACTACATCTGGACTAAAGTGAAACGGGATATGAAAAAGCGCCTGGTCGTCGTCGATGAAGCCTGGTACCTGATGAAAAACGCGGACTCGGCTACCTTCCTCTACTCAATCGCGAAACGGGCCCGCAAATACTTCCTCGGCCTCACCACCATCACCCAAGACGTCGAAGATTTCCTTGGATCTGACTACGGACACGCAATTATCACCAACTCCTCAATCCAGATCCTATTCAAGCAGTCATCGGCCGCCATCGAGCGTCTCGCCGAAGCCTTTTACCTCTCAGAGGGAGAAAAGCATCTCCTTTTGGCCGCTGATGTTGGCGAGGGATTGTTTTTTGCCGGGCAAAACCACGTAGCCATGCGCGTTGTCGCCTCATCCGAGGAACATCACCTCATCACCACCAAACCCCAAGAGCTTGTAGAGCTGGAAAGAGAAAAAGAAGAAACCTCCCCCCGAACGACCGCAGCAGTTCCCCGCCCGGGGGAACGGCCGACCCCAACCAACCCACAGCCCAAAGGGCCTCCCGCTACCAGCTACTAGTAGGGCACCAGGCACTCGTCGCCTGATACTCTATCCCTACTTCTGCACCCGAACGGGCATGATCAGATGAAAAAAAGCTTCCTTTTCAGAAGCAGGGCGGAACACCCCGGGATCCAATCCCCCATTCATTCCAAACACTATCTTCTCCGTCGGAAAAATGGACAAAAGCTCTAAAAGATACCGGCTGTTAAAAGCGATCTCGCCCTCCCCTCCGGAAAGAGAAATCTCAACCATGTTTTCGCCTTCACCATATGAAGGGGCGTTGGCAGAAATCGTCAGTCCGGTCTTCTGAAGCTTCCACTGAATGATGTTTGCGCTATCCCGAGCAAAAATCGCAGCCGCTCGAACTGCCCTGAGGAGGGACTCACGATCGATGTTCGCCACAATCTTCTCCTCTTTGGGAATAACTTGAGAAAAGTTGGGGAAAGACCCCTCGATGAGCCGGGTTGTCACTTCCCCGTCGCCAAGGCGGAACATGAGAAGATTCTGTTCAGGAACGAGCCCAAAAGACACTTCGGAAGCGCCAAGCTCATCCGCCAAACGGTCGACATCCCGTAAAGCGCGTGCCGGGACAATCAATCCCTCTCCTACCACCTTTTTTAGTGCCTTCTGCCACTTCTCTCCTTTCTTTTCCGAATCGGATGAAAGCTGTACCACGCTCAAGCGATAGCCATCGGTAGCTACAAACTGTAGTCCATTCCCTTCAAGCCTCAGCAAAACGCCGGAGAGGACCGGCCGTGTCTCATCGGAGGATGCCGCAAACACAACCCTCTCCACTGCCTCCCGAAACGAAGAAACAGGGAGGGAAAACTCCCCGGTACCCGAAACTTGGCTTAAAGATGGAAACTCCATCGCAGGAATACCGGAAAGTCGGGCCCGATAGGAACCGCACTGGATCCGAAGCGATTCTCCCTCCAAAGACAGCTCAACCGGAGCCAGCGGAAAAGACGAAACAAGCTCACCAAAAACCTTCGCCGGAACCGTTATCGCTCCCTCTTTCTTTACCTTCGCCCCAATCCGAAGCTGAATCCCCAGACTTAAGTCCGTCGCAGCCAGCTGGAGGATTCCCTCTTTCGCTGTCAGCAGAACATTCGAAAGAATAGGCAGAGACGGTTTAGAAGAAACCGCATAGGCAACTGACGAGAGACCCTTAACGAGCTTATCCTGAAGAACTGAAACCTGCATAATTCCCTCCTGAATAATGATTATAAACAGTTGTTCCGAAAGAAGATATCAACAAACATTAAAAGCCACCTTCCTCCGTCCTACTACAGAGTATATATAGTAGTAAGAGTAGCAGGTGTTGAGGAAAAGTATAAAACTCACGACTCTCCCTCTGTTAGTTTCTTCATTCCTTCGTGTGCAAAAAAGGACCTGTTATTGTGGAAAAGATTGTGGAAAAAAGGGGATAGTTTGTGGAAAAACCGAAACCTCCCCGGGAGGTATCGTTCAAGGACAAGCCATGTCCGAGCCTGGAAAGAGCCAAGATAGCTAACCATATATTTTTTTACGAATAGTAGAAAGATCGATGCGCAAGGATTCGGAATCGGAAAGCTCGTTGCTGATTTTTTCGATGGCATGCATGACCGTAGTGTGATCGCGCCCCCCGAGAAGACCCCCAATTTCCTCAAGGGGAAGATGGTGGTCCATGCGAAGGATATACATCGCAAGGTGCCGCGGCCCAACATAGATCTTTAGCCGCTTTGGTCCCTCAAGGATGGAGGATTTGAGGTTGAAGTGAGCGGCAACGATATGAATAACCTCCTTGGGTCGTGCGGTCGGCCGCAAGCGAGCCTCTCGATCGTTAAGATTGGATAAAAGGCCGCGTACGAGCTCTTCGGAGATTGGCTGGTTACGAAGCCGTGCTTCAGAAACGAGACGGGTCAAAAACCCCTCGAGTTTACGGGCGCTCTCAACATTTGCAGAGATGAGCTTTGCCGCATCGATGGGAAGAGTAACATGAAGCGTTCTGGCTTTAATAAGAAGAATGGCGGTCCGGAGCTCAAAATTAGGTTGTTGAATATCGATAATCAAGCCTCCCTCAAAACGGCTTCGCAGCCGATCCTCAAGGCCATCAATCGCGTGAGGGGGTTGGTCTGAAACCAGAACAACCTGTCCCCCTTCGCGTTGAATGGCATTGAAGGTATGGAAAAATTCCTCCTGTACCGTGGCTTTCCCAGCGATGAACTGGATGTCATCGATGAAGAGAGCGCTTGCGCTGCGGTACTTTTTCTTGAAAGGATGGGTCTCTTTCCGCCGGATGGCCTCGATGATTTCGTTGGTAAATTCTTCCCCAGTACAATAGATGAGGGAAAGGTCCGGATGGTCTTTGAGCATCACATGACAAATGGCCTGGGTGAGGTGGGTTTTCCCCACCCCGACACCCCCGTAAATATAGAGGAGATTGTAGGCTCGTCCGGGAGACTTTGCCACCGCCTGTGCCGCGGCATGGGCCATCTCATTTGAGGAAGAAACCGCAAATGTTTCGAAAGTAAAGTCCTCCCGAAGCCGGACCCGCAGGACAGCGTCATGGTAAAGCTGAGCGAAGGTATCTTCTGATCGAAAAAGGGGGGCAGCTTCAGAAATTGGGACAGACGGGGCAGCGGTGAAACTGGCAACGGTTAAGACCAGCTCATTGTTTTGTTTGGTGATGCGATCCAACGCCTCTTTTATCTGGCCGACGTAGCGTTCTTCAATGAATTGCTTGTGATATGCGCTTGAGCAGGCAATCTCGACGATCTGTCGGCCAACATCAACCTGTTGAACCCGTACCAGGTGAGTCGGAGCCATCCACGTCATAAAATTACCGTGGGATAACGAGACTTCAAGGTCGGACAGAACAGTTTTCCACAATTGAGCTGTGGTCATAGCAGTCAAGAGGCAGGGGAAAACCAGGTTAGTAACAGGCGGCCCTACAAAAGGGGAAGGAACCGCAAGCGTGAAGATCTTTGCAAGTTTTCCACAATTAGTCAACCCACAGATTCCCCAAAAGTGGAAAAAATAATGAGGCGCAAGCGGACGCGTACCCGCGCTATCGTCCGGTTCTTCAACCGACGTGGAAAAGCGAAACCGGGGGTGGTAGAATACGTTTAAACAGAGAAAGGGGCTGAAGATGCCAAAAAGAACCTGGCAACCAAAAAAAAGAAAGCGGGCCAAAAAGCACGGCTTCCGAAACAGACAAAGCACAAAACAGGGAAGAAAGACGATGAAAAGAAGACGCGCGAAGGGAAGGAAAACGCTCGCAGTAGTGGTAAAGAGGCGATAGCATCTTTATCTCCCCTCTCTGGAACTTTTCACTTTTCACTTTTAACTTTAAACTGTATTCTTTCCCTATGTTCCCAAAGCCAAACCGCCTAGAGCTCCGCTCTGAAATTGGCAGGCTGAAAAGCAGAGGCAAGCGCACGCAAGGGGAAATGATTGATCTTGTGGTGGCGCCAAGGGAGGAAAGCCTCTCCCCCCGCTTCGCCTGCATCGTAACGAAAAAAATTGCCAAACAGGCAACCGAAAGAAACCGGGTGAAACGGCTTCTCCGCGCAGGTACTCGTGCGCTCCTCAAGGATATCAGAGGTGGGAGTGATGTCCTGATTATCGCGAAAGCACCCGCTGTAGGCAGAGGAGAAAAAAGGGTACAGGAAGAACTGCGCCGAACTCTGAAGAAAGCTGGCCTGATAGAGGAAACCTAGATGCTAAAATCCTTTGCACGCTCGCTCACTCGCCTCTATCAGAGAGCCGCGCCATACAGAAACGCCTTGGTAAAAATCATCAATCCTTCGGCAGAGAAGTCCTGTAGATTCACACCGACCTGCTCACAGTATATGTATGAGGCGATCGAAAGGTATGGTATAGTAAAAGGCATTCTTCTGGGAGGAAGAAGAATCCTGCGTTGCCATCCGTGGTCGGTTGGAGGCTACGACCCGGTGCCCTGAAGAACAAGCAAAGCCAAGAAAAAACAGGGGGAGAACCTCGAATCGGGAAGACAGCAAATGGAAATATTCAAAATCCTACTCTATCAACCATTGCTAAAGGGCTTAATTTTCCTCACGGGAATGTTTGCCGGGAGCTTCGGGGTGGCCATTATTGTCTTCACCTTTTTGATCCGAGCCATCCTCATTCCCCTCTCTCTTCCGGCCATGAAATCAGCAAAGAAGATGAAAGATTTAAAACCACACTTGGATGAGATAAAGAAACGTTTTGGGAATGACAAGAAAAGAGTCCAGATGGAACAACTCAATCTCTATAAGGAGCACGGGATAAACCCGGCCGCAGGGTGCATTCCCACCTTGGTGCAGTTTGCAGTACTCATCGCCATTTATCAGGTCTTCATCGACTTCATCGGGAAGGGGGCGGTGGATTCTCACACTGTCAATATGAGTTTTTTATGGATGGACCTCTCAAAGCCCGATCAATGGTATATCCTTCCGATATTTGCAGGCGTTTCACAGTTGGCGCTCTCCCAAATGCTCATGGCTGGAAAGGAACACCACGAACAGAAAGACCTCAAGCCCGCTGTCGTCAGTGAGGAAAAATCGAAAAGCGCGCCAACCAAACAGGAGGGTACCCAAGAAATGGCGGAGGCAATCCAACAGCAGATGCTGTATGTGATGCCGGTGATGACGGCCCTGATCGCTCTGAGGCTTCCTTCGGGGCTCGCGGTATATTGGGTAGCCACGACGGTGTTCTCAATCATTCAGCAGTATGTCGTCAGTGGACCGGGCGGTCTGGCTACGGTGGTAGACAGGCTAAAAGGAGGGATTCGACATGGATGAAAGGACGCTGGCGGAGAACACCGCAAAAGAACTTTTGGAGAAACTGGGGTTTTCAAATGCCACGATTGCCACAACTGAGGATGAGGAAAAAAGGCTGAACATCCAGATTGACGTGGAACCCGAAGATTCAGGAATGCTGATTGGATTTCATGGGGAAACGCTTCAGGCGATGCAGTTGATTCTCTCCCAGATGATCTACAAACAGGCGGGACAATGGCGGACAATAACCGTAAACATTGGTGATTACCGGCAGAAGCGCCAACTTGCGTTGGAAAGCATGGCTGCAAATGCAGCCCAAAGGGTAAAGCTCACTGGCCTTAGCCTAACCTTGCCGTATCTCTCAAGTTATGAACGCCGCCTGATTCACCTCGCTATCTCCCAAGATCCGGGATTGGAAACCTTTTCTCAGGGAGAAGGGAAGGACCGCCGACTGGTAATTGCCCCGAAAAAGGATATGGTGAAGGAAGAACAACCCGAATCAGAAAACAACTCCAAACCGAATGCGTAAAAAGCTTCTTTCCGTTGAGAGGGTAATCTTGGCGGCGCTGATCATCCTCTTACCCACCCAGACGGGAAAGCATTTCTGGCCAGCCTTCGCCTACATCAACGGAATCCGCGTTGATTACCTCTCCCCGACCCTTTATTGCACGGATCTCCTGATCCTTGCCCTTGTCTTGATATGGGTCATGAGAAAGGGGCACGGACACGGAAAAAAGCTGATGACCAAAAGAGGGGCAATCGGAATTGGATTAAGCCTGCTTTGTATTGGTCTAAACACCGCAGGCTCGACTAGACCATTCCTAACCCTCTACGCCTGGGCGAAGCTGGGGATAGCCGCGTCCCTGTTCTGGTATGTCAAATCCGAAGCGGTCTCAATCTTGAAATCCGTACATTCCTTTCTTCCGATCGCCCTGACACTTTCATCCCTGCTCGCCATTGCTCAAACGGTAAAGCAGAGTTCGCTCGGAGGCCCCTGGTACTTGCTTGGAGAACGTTGGTTTTCGCTTGCAACGCCGGGAATAGCCACCACCCAAATATGGGGAAGATTATTTCTTAGGCCCTATGCCACATTTCCCCACCCCAACGCCCTCGCCGGCTTCATCCTCGCCTCCTTGCTCTTCATGCTGGGAGATAGCCGTAGACAGAAAACTATCTCTACAGGAACAATGGTTACCCTCGGTCTCAGTACTCTCGCAATTGCCCTGTCTTTCTCCCAATCTGCCTGGATCGTGACGCTTCTTGCCGCGGGCGTGCTGCTGGTAAGGAAATTTGGTAAAAAAGCCGTCCCCTTGCTGATTATCGCGGCACTCGTGTTCTTCTGGACAATGAAAGAATTTCCCTTGGAGAAGGATTCGATCCTTCTTCGCCAAATCGGTTCGAGGGCCGCGATAACGATGATCGAAAGCCACACAGCCCTGGGGGTCGGTTTAGGCAACTTTATTCCAAGCCTCGATTTCCTCGAGCCAAGAAAGTCTGTCATCCCGTCCCCCTTTCTTTTTTATCAGCCTGTCCATAATGTCTTTCTTCTTCTGGGTGCGGAAATCGGCCTCCTCGGTCTCGTAGGTTTCGTATGGCTTTTTGGAAAAGGTCTATCTGAAGCCAGCCGGAAGGGGATGATCGGGACGGCCTCTTCACTTGGCGTAATACTTCTGCTCGGTTTTGTCGATCATTATTGGATCACGCTTCAACAAACCCGACTGCTCTTTATAATCATTCTCGCCACCGCTTTTAGGACAACTCCCAAACAAAGTCTGCACCACCAGCCGAATGACAGAACCTTGCTAAAGTCTCATTCAAGATGATGCAGATGATTGCTCAAGCATTGAACACCGGGATAACAGAAGGCCGTATTCTTTTCTTGAGCGTAGTGATGGTGTTAAAATTAACACATCTCTGTATGGAATGGGAGAGCGATGAACAATAACACCAACCGGGAAAAAGATACCGAGTTTTCCATTTACTGTGACGGCGGGGCCCGTGGCAACCCGGGGCCGGCGGCAATTGGTTTTGTGGTCAGAGGCGCTGAAGGGAAACCGATGCACCGCGAAGCCCGCGAGATAGGAAAGGCAACCAACAACATGGCAGAATACCAAGCGGTTATCGCCGCACTTGAATGGCTTGCAAAGTATAAAACCACCAACAGCCTTCCAAGAGAAATAAGGGTTTTTCTCGACTCGCGCCTAGTAGTGAACCAGCTAAACGGGATGTTTAGGGTAAAAGACGCAAAACTCAAAGGCTTGACTCTTCGAGTCAGGGAACTAGAGAGAGCTTCCGGTCTGACGGTAGGAAATGAAGAGTTGTTTGTTAGTAAACGGGAAAACGCAGTCTCCTATGAAGCAATTCCCCGCGAAATGAACACCGAAGCAGATAGTCTTGTCAACGCCGCCCTCGATAAACTTCCTATACCGTGATCCCCTGACACACCGAAAAAGCCGAAAAGTTGAAAAATCGAGTCGCGAAAATCATTCGAGACAAACAACTTTAAGATGGTCTAAAACATAAACATTATGGGTTAAGAAAAAAGTGAGAATAAGACAGGCAAAGAAAAAAAGGGAACTCAAGCGAAGACATGTGAAAAGAAGTCATAACGAAAAAAGTGCGTAACAAGGGGCAAAAAAGCCACCTCAACCAGACAAAGAAGAAATAGAAAAAGAGTAAGAAAGATAAAGACTAATCAGAAAAAGAATTCTCCAGGCCGTAGTGGGGAAGAACCCGAAACATTATTGCTCTGCCACACGCAATTGAGTAACATGAAAGTCAAAAGCAGGAACAATGAAGGAAGAAGCATACGGAAAACCGCCTCCCAAAGTTGAAATTACGGACAGCCTTTCGATAGCGCTCGTTGTCTCAAGCGAAAGCTTTATCGGACCACGGCTTGCCGCGGAACTCCTTAAGCTTCCATTGAAAGTGATGTTCCTCGCACAAGGCGAAGCAGATGAAGTAAAGCATTTAGTTCCGAACGAACGCTTTGCGCTCATCCGGCAGGAAGATCTTTTCAGTCCGAAGAAAGATGAACTAACCATAAACTACATCTTTCATATTCACCAGGAAAATGGGGAAGTAGGACCAGCAAACAGCCAGCACGAACGGGAAGAGATACAAGAGATTGCTCGGAATAAACAAGCAAAATATGAAGAAATCCAAATCGCCGGCGGAGACAGGAACATCGCCAGTATCACTTCAGCTCTCGAAACGATCGAACCAAAAGAGGACAACGACAACCTCCGCTTGATCAAGGTGATAGACCCATACGGCCCCCGGATGCCATTGACAGGCGAAAGGTTCCTCGAAAAGTGTTTTCAGGGAATGAAACGGAAAGAGCTTGAAATTGTCGGAGAGGGATTAAACCCGCTCTACCCGCTGTTCGTATCGGATGCAGTGTCCGCACTCATCAAGGCCATGTTTAGCGAAAGCGCGGCAGGGAAAACCCTCATCATTGGAGGAGGAAGGGAGATCACAGCCCTCAATCTTGCCTACAAGCTTCGCGAAATGAACTTTCGCGAAACCGGCGAGCTCGTTGCAATGAAGTTTATCAATGAACCAGACCGAAATGAAAATGAAGACGTCCTACTGTCACGCCGAGACCTGAAAGAAAAGTTGAGAGAAGCCCAAACAATCCTTGAATGGAAACCGCAAACAGAGCTCGAAGAAGGGTTGACTGAAACTCTCCGGGCAGTGAACCGGACACAACCAGAAGATACCGAGTCTCCGAAAGATACTAGCCAACCAAACAACCATAAGCGAAGACAGGAATTGAACTATCCACCAGACTTCCACGAGGGAATCAAAACTACCCTACGACCGTTGAAAAATGACAAAAGATGGAAAGTAGCAACACTCACAATGCTAGCCTTGATAATTGTGCCGCTCTTAATCCTCACACAAACAATCGGAGCGGGGATGCTCGCTTTGGCTCAAGCGACAAGGGAAGTCAAACAGGCAAACTTTTTAAGTTCCCAAAAAACCGCACAGAAGGCGACATCGCGTTTTGTACTGGCGAGACAGGAATTTCTCCTTATTGCATCGATCTTCCCAAATAAACTGAGACAAACCTCCCTCGCGCAAAGGATTGAAGAGGCGTTAACCGCAGGCGAGCTCCTCGCCCGAGCCGTAGAACATCTGGGTAAGACCGGAAGCTACGCGACGCAAACCAGAGACGTCATCCTGGGGAAGTCAGACAACCCGTTGGACGAGCAAATCGGGAAGATAGCTACCGAACTAAAGGAGCTTTTCATCAAGCTCTCTTTGATTGAAACGATCGTTGAGAATAATGCGGGAGGGAAACCAGGGATGTTGGTGGAGCCCCTCCAAGACGGTATAGAAACAATCAAAACCACGATTAAGGCAAGCAAGTCGCTAGTTCTTGATGCCCAAAAGCTCACCAATCTTTTGGGAAAGCTACTCACACCTGGGGAAAAACAGACGTATCTCGTACTCCTCCAAAATAGTGCAGAATTACGCCCAACCGGAGGATTTATTGGGTCCTATGCCTTACTTGACTTTCAGGACGCCAAGCTCATGGGATTCACTGTTGAAGACGTCTATGTAGCGGATGGACAACTAAAAGGACACGTGGAGCCGCCCCCACCGATCAAGAAGTATTTGGGGGAGGGAGGCTGGTATCTACGGGATGCGAATTGGAATGCAGATTTCCCAACTTCGGCAAGACAGATAGAATGGTTCTTCGAAAAAGAAACTGGAACAAAGGTCGATGGAACAATTGCCATCAATCTTTATGTCGTGCGGGAATTCCTCCGCGCTCTTGGACCTGTGGAGCTGGTGGACTACCAGGCGACCATCACTCCGGATAATCTCTTTCAGATTGCGGAAACAACAAGCGAACTAAACAGCTTTCCTGGCACAACCCAAAAAAAGGACTTTCTTGGGAGTCTGTCAAGAAGTCTATTTTTAAGGCTTCAAGAGGCTGACCCGAAGACGCTCATCCGGGTCACTCAAGCGCTCGTCACTTCTTTGGATCAAGGTCAACTGCTCATTACATCCCATGATGGAGAAGCACAAAGAACCCTTCGCAATCTCGGTTGGGATGGCAGCTTACGGGAGGTAAACTGCAACCAGGGAGAGGGAGAAGAATCTTGTCATCCCAGCTTCTTTGCGATCAGCGAAGCGAATGTTGGGGTCAACAAGGCAAATTATTTTGTAGACAGGGCAATCACTCTGGCGCAACGCTTGCAAAGGGAACTCACCCAAACGACCTTAACCGTTCGTTACCAGAATCACAGCCAAACGGAATCCTGGCCGGGAGGCACGTACAAGAACTATCTAAGGGTATATTTTGAGAAGGGCGGGAAAGCGGTTTCGGTTAAGGTAGATGGAGAGGAGGTAAGGCAAAACATAGACTTGGGCGTTGAGCAAGGTAAAATGGTCATCGGGTTCTTGGTTGACATCCCCACCCAGAGCCAGAAGACGGTGGAAATCGTCTTCCAGACCGGCCCGCTCCTCATGAAAGATGGGATGGCCAAAGCAGTACTTCTGCTCCAAAAACAGCCTGGTACCCAGGATGATCCGCTGAGAGTTCAGCTCGTAAGTGAAGGGATGGCAGTGAAAAACTCAAATATTCCGTTAATGGTCACCGATCATACCGCGACACTCACGCAAAACTTTTCAAGAGACATGAACTTGGTTGTTGAATTTGAGAAAGCCAAAGCAAAGTGATAGAATGACACGTCCAAAGAAAGGCTAAGGCAATAATGGCACAAGTAATGCTTCAGGCTCAAAAGAGACAAATTCTTGGGAGGAAAGTGAAAGCCCTTCGAAAAGCGGGAACGCTTCCCGCCAGCGTCTATGGCAAAAAGGTGAAGTCCCTTCCGGTTCAAGTACAGGCCGTGGATTTTGACAAGGTGTTCGCCGCAACGGGCGAGACTGGAATTATTCAGTTAAAGATCGAGAAAGAGAAAGAAACACGCCCAGTCCTCGCCAAAAACCGACAGAAAGACCCCGTCACAGACAAAATCATCCACATCGACTTTCATCAGGTAGACTTGAAAGAAAAAGTAACGGTTGCAATCCCAATTGAAACAGCAGGGGAGTCTCCTGCTGTCAAGGAAAAGAGCGCCGTCCTCGTGATGGTATTGGACGAGGTAAAGGTTGAGGCCCTCCCGCAAGATCTTCCCGAAAAATTTGTGGTTGATATCTCCGGCCTGAAAGAGTTTAACGAAAGTATCCTCGTGAAGGATCTAAAAGTTGATCGGCAGAAAGTCAAAATGCTCGCTGACGAGGGAGAAACGGTAGTAATGGTTCAGCAGCCCAAGGAAGAGGTTGAAAAACAACCACCTTCGGTCGAAGCAGAAGCGGTTCCCGTAGAAGGTGAAGCGGAAATCAAAACCCAGGGAGAAGGAAAGGAACCTCCCCAAGAGAAAAAAGAGGAGAATCAGAAAAAAGAAGGGTAATTGCATCAACTTCTCCAGGAAAACTCCTGTGTGCCGTGCCAAAAAGGAGCGCCAAGCTAGATTCCCATTCCTAAGAGAACCCCTATTTCTAAAACTTCCGGATGATTGGGATCAAGTTCCCGCGCCAGACGCCAATAGGAAGACGCAAGCTGCAAATCCGAGAGCCTGTAGGACTGAATCGCCATTCGAAGGTAGAGATCGCGTGAACCGGGATAGCGGTTTACGACCTTCTTGAGGTTATCGATTTCTTGAGTGATAGTCCGCTCTGCAAAGACGAAAGTGCCAACCTCCTCAAACCGACTGCTGATCCCGCGGATCGAAGGTTGAGAGCTGTTAAGAAGGGTGATGGCGCGGTCGAACTCTCTCCGAGCCAAACTGGTGTCTAAAGCTTCTGCGGCGAGTTCCGAGAGTCGAAGATGGGCGTTGGGGTCCCGTGGTCTCAAAAGCACAACCAATTTGGCACGCTCAAAGGTAGTAAGGGGAGACAGGATATTCAAAAGCCAAATAAAGAAGATAAGACCGACAAGCCCGACTTTTTTGACAGGGGGAAGAATGAAGCTGAGTTGGTTGAGGGTCTTTATTTCCATAATTTCCTATGATACCGTTATTCTGTGATGGATCAAGAAACAGAGAAAAACGACCCCTCTTTTTGGGAGAAGCCGAAAGGAAAGACATCGACCAATCAGGGATATAAGATTGACAACCGACGAATAGAAAGCCTTAAACAAGGGTTTCTTTTTGGTATTTCCGCAAGCGACCTCTTTATTCTTCTTGCCGCTCTCCTGGCGGTCATTGTCCTCCAGGTGGGCCCAAAAGCTTTTGAAGCACTCGAGACTTCGTCCCAAATAACGGAAAATGGGAATGAAGAGGGGGCGGGTTTTGCGGCGCCCACGCTCCCACCAGGAGCACCACAGGATCAAGCGACGGAAAGTGGAACCGGGAAAGTAACTTCGGAAAAGGTGGTGTGCAAAACCCCGCGTCCAGAGGTTTGTACGCAGGAATGTCTGACGGGTCCACCGTACATCTGTGGATCAGGCGGAAGAGCGCATTGCAGCCCTTGCCAAGCGTGTGCGGATCCGAATGTCGCCTGGTACGTACTTCAATCTACTCCGTGCGGGGAAGCAGTGAACCCTTCGCTCTAAATGGAGCCCCAGGGCAAGCCCGTGGTACCGTCTACAACGCCCCTCCGGGGCGACATCCTGAGCGAAGAACCCACTGCTAAAGCGGTGGTCCGAGTCGAAGGATCGAAAACATAAACCACCCTGCCAGTCATGACCGCTGAATACGTTTTGGCCAGGCGGACGAAAGGAGAAGCTTGGATTTAAGGAGGCGCTTTCTTTGAGTGTCAGGAAGAGCCCGCGCCACCTCCTGATAGCAAGCTTCGCTGACGAAGGGAACGAAAGGATGAAGGAGTTTTAAGAATATCACCAGTCCCTCAAGAAGTGCCCCAAAAGAGAGGCTGCCCTTTTTCTGCCGCTCGATGCAGTCGTCACAGAACCAATGCCAAAATTCGTTATAGAGCCCCTCAGCCGCCCTCCCCAGTTGATAGGTCTCAAATTGTTGTGTTGTTTGCGAAATAAGCTGAGCCAAGTGGTCAAAATATGGTGTATCTTGGCCGGCCGCCTTGTACCGGATCGCCCCGTTTTCTGATTTCAGAGTAAGGAGAATGAAGCGAACCGCGTTCCAAATTTTGTTGGAAAAATTGCGATACCCGCGAATCCGATCATCCATCTGTGCCTTCGAGATAGACAGGTCGTTACCAGGATCCCTCCCGGCCAAGAGACCCATGCGCGTTGCATCCGCGCCATACTTTTGAATCGTCTCCAGCGGATCAACTCCGTTCCCTTTGGATTTACTCATCTTTTGCCCCTTTTCGTCCCGTAGGACGCCATTGATAAGCGCGACCGTAAAGGGCACCTCACCGGAAAGATAGAGGCCAAACATGATCATCCGTGCTACCCATAAAAACAGGATCTCATAAGCGGTGTTCATGACCGAAGTCGGATAAAACAGCTCAAAATCACCCTTCTTGCTCGTCTTGAGTGTAGTAATCGGCCACTGACCGGAGGAAAACCAAGTGTCAAAGGTGTCTGGATCTTGCACAATATCCTTCCCGCCGCATCGAGGGCAGATGTCGGGCTTTCCGATGGAAACGATCGGGTCTTCCAGAGCATCGATCCTTGCCCGCGGGTCGCCCTCAAGGAGCAATCCAAACTCCGCCTTCGCAGCCGCAGTTTTTTGAGACTCCCGACAGTACCAGACTGGGAGTTGATGTCCCCACCAAATTTGCCTTGAGATGGGCCAATCGCGCACATTCCGCATCCAGGAAAAGAACATCTTTGCAAACTTTTTGGGGATGATCGTTGTTTTTCCGTCCCTGACCGCTGAAACGGCAGCTTTGGTCAAGGAACCGACCTTCACGAACCACTGCCGCGAGACCAAAGGTTCAATTGTGGTTCCGCAGCGCTCACAACGAGCCACGGAATGCGTATAAGAAGAATCAACCTTTTCCACCATTCCACGCGCCTCCATATCTGCGACAACGCGTCTTCGTGCGTCTTGAGCCTTCATCCCTTGATAGGGGCCGGTCAGCTCGTTGAGCCTCCCGTCGAAGTCAATGACCGTTCGAACTTCAAGATGATGTCGTTGACCGATTTCCCAATCTACGGCATCGTGGCCAGGGGTAACCTTCACGACACCGGTCCCGAATTTTGGATCTACCGCCCGATCGGCAACGACCTGAAGGGTACGCGGTCCGAGCAGGGTTTCAAAGGTGAATTGCTTGTCGATGAATTTTTTGTAGCGCCGATCGTCGGGGTGCACGGCCAAAGCGGTATCCCCGAACTTCGTCTCTGGCCGTACCGTTGCCAAAGTAAACGGACCGTACTTAATATAATAGAGTGGATCGGTCCGTTCTTCCCAGTCAAGCTCAAGCTCGGAGAGGGTGCTTCGGCATCGGGGGCACCAGTTGACAATCCGATACCCACGATAAACGAGACCTTCATTGTACATCCGGATAAACGTTTCAAGCACAATCCGGGAAACCTGAGGATCCAAAGTGAACTTCTCCCTACTCCAATCACAACTGGCTCCCAGAGCCCGTAACTGTCCCTCCATGGTTGATTTATTTTGCATACAAAAGTCGAAGCAGGCTCGGTAGAAGGCCGCTCTCCCAAGCTCATAGCGAGTCTTTCCCGTATTCTTGAGTAAAGTTTTTTCAAAAGTCACTTGGGTTAAGATCCCCGCGTGATCCACACCGGGGAGCCACAAAGTAGCCTCTCCTTTCATTCGGTGGTAACGGATGAGGGCATCAGAGACTGCCACAAAGGTGGCATGACCAAGGTGGAGCTCGCCATTCGCATTGGGAGGAGGCATGATGATGCAAAAAGGAGGCTTGGTTGAGTCCTTAGCCGGAGAGAAGGCCCCACTTTTCTCCCACAGGAGGTAGAGAGGCGCCTCATGGGTGGTATGGTTGTACCGCTTTTCCATGTCTCATATTATAGCGAAGAACAAGACAGAAAACCCGCTAGATAGAGAGTGTCATTATCTCGCCGAAGTTTCCAAGCTGAGGATACAGCACAGAAGAGATCAGACTCCAGTCCCTCGTAAAAACACGCTTTGCCACGGCCGGTAGACAGAATAGAAAGTTTTCTCAAACAGAAGAGTTCCATCCCGCTCGACACGATAGTCGAATTTTACCTTTGCTCCCCAGGCTTTCCAGTCAACCTGCTTAAGTGTTCCCAAAGGTAAGGTCGGATCGTCTTGGTAGAGGTCGGGGGGCGGGGGAGTCACATCCCACATCCGGTAATTCGAGATGGTTGCCGTTCTTGCATCGGAGGATCCGTAGATCTCAATAACTAAAAGGTTGCTTGCGGTATTGACGCTGGTTTGTATCAAAAGGTGTCCGGGCGTGTCGTTCAGGAAGGTAAAGTCGGTGGTGGGAGAAAAGACAGTAGCATCGAACCCTGCTTTACTGTTTTGTTCGTAGTAGCCGACCCGGTAGCTGTGGGCCCGCCGCGCCACGACAGGGAGTCCGGCATCCAAGACCGCACGGAACAGGGTTGTGGACACCTGACATACCCCCCCTCCATCATCCAGGATGGTTTGGCCATCTTTGATGATGTAGGCTTGTCGAAAGCCGGTTGCCGAAGAAACATCACCAACCCACCGGTTGAAAGAAAAAGTCTCCGAAGGAGGAATTAAAATACCATTGATCCGTGAGGCTGCCAGGGAAATGTTGTACTTCCGATTGGCGATGGACCCATTGAAAGTGGACAATCCTTCTCCGAGCTTTTCCCGGATTCCGAGGCTATTCACGTCTGCGGTGGTAATCGCAGGCTTGCTGACAGTAACAGGCAGGACAACCGAAATCTCCTTCTCCTCGCTGGAATCCAAACTTAAAAAGGCATTTTGGAGCTGTTCGGTGGTTTCTCCGACCGGCAGCGAAAATCCCGGTTTTTCTGGCGAGAATTCGACAACGCGTCCTCCATCGAACCGAAAGGTAGCATTGGTAGGCGGTCGATTGATGCTCGACGCTAAACTTGCCGAATAGGAAGCAATTTTTTCTCGGTTGAAACCGCCATCAAAGGAGAGGAAATGAACGAGGTCCAAATCGGAAAGCTCCCAGGTTTTCACCGGAGCCTCACCAGCTTCTGCAAATGAAAGCACCGCACGTTTACCGAGCAACTTCTCTGCGCGGGCCATGGTAAGGTTGATATCAAAACCCAGAGAGGCAGGCTCCGGAAGGATAGGGATTGTTATCGGTGATTGGGACAGGGAGGAGAAGCGCTCAAGGATTTCTCGGCGGAAAGAGGAAACATCGACGGATTGACCAGCTTCTCCTGGCTCAACCACAATGCGCGAACCGGTTGTTGGGTCCGCTCGATCGAGGACGATGATGGAAGGGGGAATGACCGGGACATCAAGCGCCGAAGCCACAGCCGAAAGCGAGGCTTCAAGGGCCTGATCATCGAAAGCGTACGAAAGAGGCAGGTCAACCCCACGCAGGGATGCACGAAGGAACTCGGGGATGGTCAAAAGGGTATTCCGCCGACCGAACCAGAAAGCAGAAGCCACTGTTTCAGGGATCCCATAGCGCAACTTGATGTCGGACGGCAAAAGCAGGAATGTGCGATCTGAAAAGAGACTAACGGAAGCCGTAAGGAATGATTGCGTGCGTTGTTCAAGAAGAAGTGACGCCTCCGAACGAGAAAGGTTTCCCACGGGGATGCCGGCAATGGAGATACCCGGAAAGATGCTTCCTCGCAGGAAAACTCCAATTGCGGTAAAAAGGAAGAAGAAGACAAACAATGGGAATGCGAAAAGACCGATTACGCGCATACGGAGTGTTTTTCGAAAAGGGGACCAAAACTGCTTAGTCGTCATCTCGCTGAAATGATAACATGCTTGCGCTGAAAGTTTACCAAGTGATATGATGAGTTCAATGTCGCAAAACTATGTCATAAACTTTGCACTTTTCACTTTAAACTTTTAACTGTTATTATGCCTGACCCGCAAGATAAAACACCCCCGCGCCTCACCCAGCCAAGCCTCACTGCACTTCCCAAAGAAGAACCTTCCCCGGGGAAGTTGGAAGAAACGATAGACAAACCCCAACCGGAACCGCGGACCCCGGAACCCCTCAAGAACTTCCCGCCCGAGGAAAGGCTGGGTAAATCGCAAGCCCCATGGGGAATGGGGGAGAGAAAAAAGGAAGAGGGAGAACCAACCCAACCCATAAAGGAGAATGCCAACCTGATGCCTCAAGAAACAAAGGTTGAGGTTGAAACGGGGGGGCCGATACAACCAATAGAAGCTCCCGCGCCTTACCAGCCTCCAGCAATTCAACCCATGGGGAATCTTGGAGATAGCTCTCCACCAACCGAAAGCCCAGAAGTAAAGCCTCCAAAGAGAGGAGAAGGGTTGAAAAAAATTCTGGTCCTACTCGCGGTGGCAATCCTCGCATTGGGGATGGGATTCTTGATAGTGGGTGTTCTCATCCCAAGGCTTAAATCCCTGAAGGTGCCCGGCTTGCCAGGAAGAGAGGTGACCCTCAAATATTGGGGCCTGTGGGAAACCAGCGCAGCGATGGAGAGCCTGATAGCAGAATTCAACCAGGAACACCCCGAGATTAAAGTGGAATATGTCCAACAAAGCCACAAAGATTACAGAGAAAGGTTGCAATCTGCCATAGCCAGGGGTGAAGGCCCGGACATCTTCCGCTTTCACAGTACCTGGGTCCCGATGTTAAAGGACGACCTCGATGCGGTGCCTCCTGAAGCGTTTAACGCCGCCAGCTTTCAAGAGGTTTTCTATCCGGTGGTTGCAAAGGATCTTCGTCGTGGGGCAAACTTTGTTGGAATTCCCTTGGAAATCGACGGATTAGCCCTCTTCGTAAACTCTCGCCTCCTCAAAGCAGCCGGGAAATCTCCTCCCACAACCTGGGAAGAACTAAGGCAAACCGCCTTTGATCTGACAATCAGGGATGCTTCGGGGCGTATCCAGACGGCCTGGGTTGCGCTTGGCACAACCAACAACATCGACCATTGGCCGGACATTTTGGCCCTCATGATGCTTCAGAATGGAGTCGATTTGACCGATCCCACAGACAAGCTTGCCGTAGATGCCCTCCTCTTCTACACCATCTACGCCAGATCGGATAAGGTCTGGGACGAATCGCAAGCAAATTCAACCCAAGCCTTTGCCTCGGAGAAAGTGGCGATGTATTTTGGACCATCGTGGAGGGTGCTCGACATGAAGGCGTTAAATCCGGAGTTGGAGTTCACCGTCCATCCCGTGCCACAGTTGCCCAATTCCAACATTACTTGGGCATCGTATTGGGTAGAAGGGGTCTCGGCAAAAAGCGAACAGAAAAATCAAGCCTGGGAATTTGTAAAGTTTCTCTCATCAAAGGAAACCTTGGAAAAGCTCTATGCCCAAGCGACAAAAGAGCGACCGATTGGGGAACCATACGCACGTACGGATATGAAGGATCTTCTCAAGGATGATCCCTACGTGGGAGCCTACATTCTTCAGGCGCCTGCCGCGAGGTCCTGGTATCTTTCTTCAGCCACACACGACAATGGGATAAACGACAGGATTATCAAGTACATGGAGGATGCGGTCAACGCGGTCAACGAAAAAGCCGACCCACAGCGCTCTCTCGATACTGCCTCCCAGGGCATTTCCCAAATTCTCTCCCAGTACGGGGTAAAATAGCTTCGGGGAACCTCAAGCCATAGAAGCCAACACTTGCTTGTCTGAAGCTTTGTAATCGGACCAGATCACGGCCGATCACCGACGACGGATCTTGGTAAGAAGTTGATCCCAGGGAGAATCCTCAATCTCAGAAGGCCAGTGCACCTTAGCAGTTGAGAAACCTGCAAACGCTGGCACGTTATCTCCCCGATGAACAATGACAGGAACGTCAACCTCAGCCATGGATATTGGGAGGTGATCAGGATTACAGGCATTGAAATACATCAGCCGGTAACGCGGCGATCCATCCGAGTTCGCCCGAGAGCTGATCTCCGGTATCAGTCGGTTGATATCAGAGGAAACTCCTTCACCGATGACATGGAGCTCTACTCTTCTAGTCTGGGGATTCCTGAAGGTTGCGCCATGAGCCAGGATGACTGCGATCAATCCTCCCTCGCGCGCTGTGTTAAGTAGAACCGAGAGAGCATCCCCGCCTTCCGAATCAACCCGCGCCGCGCTCTGCAGACGGAAGATTTCCTGACGGAGCGACAGTTCCACGATGTACCGGGGGACGGATCCTGTTCGCAGGATATCTGCTTTCTCCCTCTCGACGGATTCGGCACCTGCAATCTCCCGAGTTTGTCCTCCTCCAACCATCGCCTCAGGTGATGTATAGACGTCAAACACGATCACTGTATCAAGAAGTGTGGTACGTAGATTTTCTGCCCTGAAAAAGAGTCGGGAAGCGACATCAGCTGAACTGAAATCTGGAAAGGACAATCTGACCGGCTCATGCAAGTTTTCGACTTCTCTGATTCCCGTGAGGCTGAAATCAGCGAAGGCATCAGTGGGTGGCGCGAGTAAGCGGAGCCGGTCAGCCCTTGTGAATCCACTGGCATCTGGTCGTTCCCTCATGAGCGTATTCTATCATTCTTGTCGAGTATTCCATGGCTTTCTTCCATTTCGGGAACGGAAACCAACGTGCTTGCCCGCAGGGACATCAAAGCGCTAAGATAGGCTGCAAACCATGGCCAAAGACACAGACCTTCAGGACGCCATCCTTAAGACCCTCTGCTACGCGAATGTCTTCGATTACCCGCTGACCCTTGAGGAAATCACGCGCTGGATCATCGGACCGGTAGACGAGAGAAGGGTAAACGGAAGAGCAATCAACCATGCCCTAAAAAGAATAAGTCCCAAAATCAAACAGGCGAAGGGATACTATTATCTGAAAGGAAACGGCCGAACTGTTTCCCTAAGGAAGAAGAGAGAGCGGTATGCGAAGGAAAAGAGGGCAATTGCGACCAATGTAGGGAAATGGCTAAGCTACATTCCCTCTGTTCGGATGGTTTTGCTGACCGGAGCCTTAGCGATGGAGAATGCGGATAGGAACGACGACATCGACCTTATGATCGTAACGAGGAGCAAACGCCTTTGGCTGACACGGCTTTTGGTTCTCGCCCTGGTTTCCCTGATCGCCGAAAGAAGGAAACCGACAAACAGAACAAAAACTCAAACACAGGGGTTGAGAATGGAATTGTCATCTCTGAAGGATAAGGTCAAGAACAAAATCTGCCTGAACCTCTTCCTCGACGAAGATGCCCTTGCTGTGCCGCCCGCAATGCGCAATCTCTACACGGCCCATGAGGTTGTGCAGGCAAAGGCGTTGGTGAGTAAAGACCACATCGCCGAGCGATTTCTGAAACAAAACACTTGGGTCAAACGCTATCTTCCGAAGGCGCTTGACGGTGAAGGCAGAGTCGGGAGGATCAAGCACGGGGGAAGGAAAAAAAGGGAAACAGCGATGACGGCAGCTGGAGACATCCTCGAAGATATGGCATACAAAGTCCAGACAAAAGTCATGGAATCAAAGAGAACAACTGAAAAGATTGAGCCAAACCGCGCCTTCTTCCACCCCCGGAACACCTCTGCCCTAGTCCTTGGGGAATATCGGAGACTGCTGAAGCGATATACCGCAGGGGAAAGAAAAGGGGAAGGGAATGTGACAACAACAGTTTCAGAGGAAGAGTTGTCGGTACTTCGCTCAACCAAACTCAAAGGGAAAACCGTAGTCCTTGCAACCGGCGTCTTTGATATCCTCCATGCGGAACACCGGCAGTTCCTAAGGAAAGCGAAGAAAGAGGGAGATGTCCTCATCGTTGGCGTGGAGCCGGATGATCGTGTCAAGGCGCTCAAAGGAAAAGACCGGCCGGTGAAACAGGAAAACCTCCGCGCTAATTCGCTTGTTTCCCGAAACCTCGCCGATTACGTATTTGTCCTCCCGAACACGCTGGGGACAAGGAAGGGAAGGGAAGAGTTAATAAGGAGGCTGAAACCACAGATCTACGCCATCAGTTCCAGCACGCCGTTTCAAGCCGAAAAACAACGGGTGATGAAAAAATTCAAGGGTGTGCTGAAGGTTGTTCATCCCTTCAATCCGAAGATTTCAACGACGCACCTCATTGAAGCCGCAACCAAAGGCGGGAAGAGATCCAAGCGGTAAAACCACCGTGAATCCGGGATGCAAAACCAGGATTCGCGTCGGACTCGATAAGGATATAATGGGGTAAGGTATGGGGCTGTTTACCCTACTAATCTATCAGCCATTCCTCAATCTTCTTGTAGCCATTTACCTGGGGCTAAATTCGGTAACCGGTGGCAAGGCCGACATGGGGATAGCGGTGATTATCTTCACGGTTGCTCTTCGGATCATTCTCCTTCCGCTCTCCTTTGCCTCCGACCGGACGGAAGCCGAACGCCGGGAGATTGAGGAGAAAATAAAGGAAATAAAGAAAGTCTTTAGCACCGATCCGATACGCCAAAAGCAGGAAATCCGAAACCTCTTCAGGGGAAACCGAAGAGTCTTGTTCTCTGAAGGATTGAATCTTTCAATTCAAATTGCGGTTGCCCTCATGCTCTACAGAATCTTTGCCAAAGGTTTGGAAGGAGCCGACCTTCATCTCATCTATAGTTTCCTGCCAACAATCCGAGAGCCCTTTAATCTGACATTTCTCGGGAAATACGATCTAGCCCATCCGAACCTATTCTTAAACTTCATCCAGTCTCTGGCTATTTTTTCGGTTGAATCGCTTTCGATGTTTACCTCACCTTTCCCGGTGACGAGGAAAGACATCATCCGTCTCCAGGTTTTCCTTCCGATTGTCTCATTCATGATTTTTGCCTACCTTCCCGCCGGAAAAAAGCTGTTTGTGATCACCACCCTCTGTTTCTCCATTGTCCTTATGCTGGCTCGTTCGGCCGTTCGCTTCGCCAAACGGATCGGTGGGCAACCTGGCCAGAAAGAAACACCAGCGACCCAAATGAGTGCCGGAAACTGAAACAAACAGAAAAAGGGAGTAGAATAGAAATTCAGAGTATTACTACTTGTAACTTGTATTTTGTAACTTAGGTATGGAATTTGATCGGCTCGTTGTCTCATTCCTCGTCGACGAGGTGGTCGGTGGATTTTTCATCTCCGTTCCTCCCGGACACATCGCCTGTCTCTACGATCGCGGAAGGGGAGTCCTTAAAAAGGTATGGGGGCCAGGTCTACACCTAAAAATCCCCTTTTGGCAAATCGCAAAGCTTTTCAACGCCCAAATTCTGGAATACACGATAAAGGAGGACTTTGACCTCAACAATAAGGAGGGATTGGGGGATGAGCCGATCCGGACAACGACCAAGGATGGCTACTACATTCAAGTCGAAGGATCAATTTTGTTCAAACTCGACAAGAGTAAAGCTCCCGAACTTTGGGAAAGCATCGGCGAGAACTTCGTTTCCAAAGTAGTTCGCCCCATTAGCCGTTCCCGAATCGCAGCGGTCTTTGCTAGCCTGTCCCTTGACCAGATAAAATCCTCAAGAACGCAGATCGAGAATATCCTGACCCAGGAGCTCAGTAAACACTTCAACCAGAAAGGCCTCATTTGTGAAGGCGCCCCGCTGTCTGAAGTAAAACTCCTGCACCAAGAGAAACCGAGTCAGAGCGGAGAAAACATTTTCGCCCAGGCAGGAAACTAGACAGAATTATCTCCCAGAACCCCCGATCTCAAGTAGAACCGGACCCTTGGAAAAGGGGAGACATGATAGCGGAACAACATCAGAAAGGACAGGTTGAATCGCCCGCTCAATATCCAGGTTATACCGGATAGAATAACTAATATATTAGAGATTTAAAGGTCGGGGAAGTGGTCGACAAGCAAAAAAGAATAAAACACAAAAAATCGACGTACTCTGGATTTCCGCTTGGATGAAATCACAAAAATACACAAAAAAGAACCAAGTTTTGACAAGCCTAAAAAAGACGGAAAAAGGCAACTTGGAATGAAAATCGTTCAGGGCGAAGGAAAACCAAATACAGACGAACAAAATGCGAAAAGAAAACATCTCTGGAGCTCTGGGGAGTAAAACAAACCCACAAGCCCCACTTCCCGACCAAAACAAGAAAGAATACCCGAAAGCTTCGCCTGGATGACCACAGAAACACAACCCAGGCTTGACAAGGACTTGACAGGCTCTGTAAAATAGCACTCGTTATCAATTACTGATAATCCGCGACGAAGTTAATAAGAGCATCGAAAGAGGAGGAAACCCATGAACAAATCCCCAAAAACAGCCGTATCAAAACTTCAGCCGGCCCCCGGATATGTATTGGTCGAGCCCATGGAGGCGGAGACCAAAACGAAGACTGGTATCTATCTTCCCGATTCTCACGATGAAAAACCCCAAGAAGGAAAAGTCCTTTCCGTCGGTGCCACTTGGATTACCGAGCAAGGCGCCAAGATAGATGCCCCCTGCAGGAAAGGTCAAACCGTCATGTACAAAAAGTGGGGCGGAAATGAAGTCAAAATCGAAAACGTCGAGTACCAGTTCTTAAAATTCGAAGACATCTTAGCAGTAGTCAATTAAAGGAGGAAAAAGGCAGGAATTAAAGAAAAAAACCGACTTTTCATTTATTCTTTATTCCTTAACACTTAAACATATATGGCAAAACAATTGCTATTTGCAGAAGAAGCCCGACAAAAACTGGTGGTTGGAGTCAATAAGCTCGCCAAGGCAGTAGTCACGACGTTGGGACCCAAAGGTCGCAACGTGGCCCTGGATAAGAAATGGGGCTCCCCGAACGTCGTCCACGATGGGGTGACCGTTGCCAAGGAGATTGAGCTCGAGGATCCTTTCGAAAATATGGGGGCCCAGCTTGTCAAGGAAGCCGCTTCCAAGACGAACGACGTGGCTGGAGATGGGACAACCACCGCCACCCTCCTCGCTCAGGCAATCATCGCCAAAGGCATGAAAAACATCACCGCTGGCACCAACCCGATGATGATGAAGCGGGGCATTGACAAAGCGGTGGATGTCGCGGTCAAGGAATTCGCCAAATTGAAGAAGGAAGTCAAACCAGAGGAATGGGAAAAGGTTGCCACAATCTCTGCCCAATCTCCCGAGATTGGTGCCAAGATTGCCGAGGCTTTGAAGATGGTCGGCCGTGACGGCGTGGTCGAAGTCGAGGAATCCAAAGGCTTAGAGCTTGAGATCGAGCACAAGGAAGGAATGGAGTTCGATAAAGGGTACGCCTCGCCGTACTTCGTCACCGATCCGGAAAACATGGAATCTACAATCGAGAATCCATACATCCTGATCACCGACCAGAAAATCTCGGCGGTGACGGATATTGTCCCCTTCTTGGAGACCGTCATCAAGATCTCCAAAAACATCATGATCATCGCCGATGAAATTGAAGGAGAAGCCCTGGCAACCCTGGTGGTCAACCGCCTCCGCGGCGCCTTCAACCTCCTTGCGGTCAAGGCCCCCGGATTCGGAGACAGGCGCAAAGAGATGCTTGAGGATATTGCCACTCTAACCGGCGGAACCGTGATTAGCGAAGACACGGGAAGAAAGGTGGAGTCGGCAACCGCAGAGGATTGCGGACGGGCCGACGTCGTCCGCGCCACCAAGGATGACACCAGGATTATCGGCGGCAAGGGCTCAAAGAAAATGATTGATGCCCGCATCGCCCAGATCAAACACGAGATTGAGGCAAGCGACTCCGATTTTGACAAGGAGAAGTTGCAGGAACGCCTGGCTAAACTCTCTGGAGGGGTAGCGGTGATTAATGTTGGCGCTGCCTCAGAAATTGAGCTGAAGGAACTCCAGGAGCGCGTGAAAGATGCCGTGGAAGCCACCAAAGCCGCCATTGCTGAAGGCATCGTCCCGGGAGGCGGAGTGGTTCAGTTGCGGGCCGCCCAAGTCCTACAGAACCTCAAGGGAGGAAATCCCGACGAACAGGTCGGGATTGACGTCGTCGCCGAGGCCTTGAAGGAACCGGCCAGATGGTTGGCAAGGAACTCAGGCGCCGACGACGGCTGGGTCATCCGCAAGGTTATCGAGGACAAGAATCCCAACTTCGGCTTTGACGCCCTCACCCTTGAGTTCGGAGACATGCTCCAACGCGGTATTCTGGACCCGGTCAAGGTGACCCGCAGCGCCCTGCAAAACGCCGCCTCAGTAGGCTCGATGGTCTTAACCACCGAAGCCCTGGTCACCGACCTCCCGGAGAAAGAGGAGAAAACTGGTCCCGGAGCCGGAATGGGCGGTGGTATGCCCGACATGGGTGGAATGTAAGGAGCCCCGCTCTGCGGGGCGACGCAACCCCTCACATGAGCCCGAATTTCGAAACGGCTGAATAAGCAGTCTGCGAAAATTCGAGCGAACTGTGTGGGGTAAAGCCCAAGAAGCAATTCAAGTCATCAAACAGAAGGAGCCGCTCCCGCGGCTCTTTTTTATAAACCAATCGAACCGCTCCTCTCTCCGAAATGAGAAAGGAATAACCAATAGAAGCGCTTATTGACATGATTAGTAGTGTATAGTCAAGTGTAATCATGGTTAACCCAAGAACAAAAACTCGAAGAATTGAGCTCATATTTACCGACCTCGACGCGGATCTTGCTGATGCACAAAATGAAGATCAAAAGTCGCTGAGGCAAGTACAAAAAGAGCTTCAAAAAGCAAGGACGAGCCTATGGCAGCTCGCTGCACAGCAGCACGCTTACTACAGTATCTAAGAAGCCTTCAATAACCCCCTCTTCCCCTATCTAGAAGAGTACAGTGCTACAATCGAACCATGAAAGTAAAGGAATGCACCTTCAGCTCAGGAGGCGAACGCATTGACGGAACCATCTATTTCCCGGAAGGAAAAGGAAAATTTCCAGGGGTGGTGATCTACCACGGGCTAGGAAGCAGAAAAGATCGTTATACTGATCGGGCGCAAGTTCTTGCGAAAAATGGAATTGTCACCCTCAACTTCAGCTTCCGTGGCTGCGGCAAGAGCGGAGGTGATTTTAAAGTTCAAACAGTAAGAAACGGTATGCAGGACGCGCTCTCGGGATTTGACCATCTCACGAGTTACACTGAGATCGATAAGGAGAAAATCGGCGTCTATGGCGGCAGCTCCGGAGGATATCTGGCAGCGCTTATCACAGAAAAGCGTCCGGTGAAATCGCTAATCCTCTCCGCCCCGGCCATCTATAAAGATGAATGGTGGGACCGGAGCGCGGAAAGTATCGCCTACGAGACTTCGGAATACAGGCACAGTGGAGAAAATTTCAATACAAAAGCAATAACAGCGATAAAAAACTACCCAGGAAGTCTACTTGTCATAAAGCACGAAAAAGATGAAGTGATCCCGGAGAGAGTAACTAACGCATATTTTAATCAGGCAACGAGTGTTCAAAAGAAAAAAATGCACGTGATCAAAAACGCCAAACACTCCCTCCATGATCAAAAATTTAGGAACGAATCAAATAAAATAACCGCAGAATGGTTTAAAGAAACTTTAGTATCATGAAGCCAACGAAGACCGACTCCGACTTTATCAAACTAGCTATTAAACAAGCACAGGAATCTGTTGATCGAGGTGGATTCCCTGCTGGTGCGGTTGTCGTCAAAGACGGAAAAGTGATTGCAAAAGGATTGAGTCTGGGCTTTCAGCTCAATGATCCCACCGGTCACGCCGAAACGGATGCCATCCGAAAATCCTGTAAAAGATTAAAAACGAATAATCTCAGTGGTGCGGTGATATATGCCTCGCTTCAACCATGTCTGATGTGCTTTTCGGTTACCAACTGGGCGGGTATTTCCAAAATTGTCTACGGGTGCAAGAAAATCAAGGAAATGGTTACAAAACACTATTATGAGGGCGCAACGGACATCATCAAAGTGAACCAAAACAATACGAGAAAAATTGAATTGAATTACGTTCCCGATTTTGAAAAAGAATCTTTGGAAGTAGTAAGAATGTGGGAAGATCAAAGGAAATGAAAAACGCCCTCATGTAAACTCTCCCCTCCCCCGAGTGATTCAAAACACTCTCGCATGTTATAATGATATGTAATCATGCGCAGGCTCTTATCCCTAAAAGACGTAATCTTCATCATCTCCCTCTCCATCATCTTATCTCAAATTTCCTGGTGGGTATTGTTTACCACCAAGAAAGCTCATACCCTGTTGAATCCCGCAATCGCCCAGTCTCTGGAAAGCGCCCAAACCGTCACCATCGCTTCCCTCCCCTCAAATCTCATCCTTCCCCTGATTGCCTATTTTCCCTTCTGGTCGATGGCATTCACCTTCCTCCGCATCTTCATCAATCTCGAAAAACGCCGCTCCATGGGGTCTCCTATCCAACAGCAGACACTTTAAAAAAACAATAGTTGAGGTGATAGAATGATGGAACCAATGGAGAAACCAAAGTACGAGAGAATCTTGGTGAAACTGGGAGGCGAAGCCCTGTTGGGAGATCGGCACTACGGGATTGATATTGAAGCCACCAAAGAGGTTGCAAACCAGATAAAACAGGTCCATGAGCTGGGCGTTCAGATTGCCCTCACCATCGGCGCGGGAAACATCTTCCGCGGTCTTTCTGGAGAAAAGCGAGGCCTCGATAGGGCAACCGCAGATTACATGGGGATGGTGGCAACCGTCATTAATGCCCTTGCGCTCCAAGATGCACTGGAAAAGATAGGGGTTGACACCAGGGTTCAGACGGCAATCGAAATGAAGTCCGTCGCCGAGCCATACATCCGCAGACGGGCAATTCGACACATGGAAAAAGGCAGGGTGGTGATCCTTGCCGCGGGGGTTGGAAGCCCGTACTTTACGACCGACAGTGGAGCGGCCTTACGAGCCTTAGAGCTGAAATGTGAAATACTCTTGAAGGCAACCAAAGTGGATGGGGTCTACGACAAAGATCCGCTGAAGTACAAGGATGCCAAGCGGTTCAAAACCTTAAAGTACATCGATGCGATCAAGGAAGAAGGAATCCAAATTATGGATACGGCTGCCCTCTCTCTCTGCATGGAAAACAAACTTCCCATCGTGGTATTTAACCTCCGAAGGACCGAAAACCTCAAGAAAGTGGTTTTGGGAGAGGACATCGGTACCCGAGTCGAAACCTAATAGCCCAGCAGTGGCTGGGGATCAGTGACTTTTCCTTCTTTGTAGATCTCAAGGTGGAGATGGGGACCAGTACTTGTTCCCGTTATACCAACTTCGGCAATCACGGTTTCTTGGTCAACGGAGTCTCCCTCCTCGACAAAAACACGCTTGACATGGGCATAGAGGGACGAGTAACCGTCAGCATGCCCAACAACTAAAGCGGTGCCGTACCCAAAACGGCTCTGGAAAACCCCTGTAACCACCCCAGCAGTAATCGGTCGGATGGAGGATCCAAGCGGCGAACGCATATCAACGCCAGGGTGGAATTGGCGGAATCCTTGAGAAACATCGAGGGTCGCAAGCGGCAGTTGGAATCGACGACTTGTGGCGGTGACCACAGGCTGGGAGAAAACCAAGGTCGGCTCCGGTAAGGAGGAGGAAGAGGCGAAGGGAGAAGAAGCGGAAACCGGCCCGCCAAAAAAACCCGCCAGCAGCACGCAAGCAACCAAATTGAGCCCGAACACTCCCCGGAGGCGATGGTGTTCGAACCAAGGCCGCAAGAACTTTGAAATGGGATGGCTTTTCCGGGTTTTAGGCAGTACTACCACTTGAGACATGCGGTGATAAAGAACGAACAAGCCCTCCCCTATCCGTTGTTTGAAGGTCCGCCCAGTAGACAGAAAACCCGAAACAAGATGCTGGAAAGATTGCATAACGCGGCTTTATTCAGGCCGCAAAGTGTAACCTGGCGAGCCACGTTCGACGTCGCCGCTTAAAAGAGGAAAACCTACCCTTTGGGTAGGCAATAAAAAACCACCATCTGGTGGAATGTCGCAATTGTAACAAAAAAAAAGACAAAGTCAAGCAAAGGGCAAAACAAGGAAGCCAGCGACAAAGTAAACCTATGGTACACTGATGAAGATATGCGAACGCTCAAGGACCTCAAGGTTGAAGGGAAAACGGTATTGCTCCGGACCGATTACGATGTGCCGCTGAAACAGGGAAAGGTTCAAGACGATACGCGCATTCGGGCTTCCCTTCCCACCATCACCTTCCTGCTCGACCGAGGCGTGAAAGCAATCAGCATCCTTTGCCACCTCGATCGTCCGGGAGGAAGGGTAGTCGAAGCTCTCAAGGTGGAACCTGTCCTGTCCCGTTTACGGTCGCTCCTTCCCCAGGGAGCATTGGTAGAAGTCAGAGAAAACCTTCGTTTTCATCCTGGCGAAGAGGCAAACAGCCTGGATTTTGCCAAACAACTCGCAGGTTACGGAGAGCTGTTCGTAAACGACGCCTTTGCCGCTTCCCACCGGTCTCATGCCTCAATTGTGAGCCTCCCGAAACTACTGCCTTGTTCAATCGGCCTCCAATTTGAGAAGGAGCTTCTTACCTTATCCAAAGTGCGCGAGCATCCGAGAAGGCCTCTTGTAGCAGTCATTGGTGGAGCAAAGCTTGAGACGAAGCTGCCGCTCATTGAGAAGCTCGCCGAAATTGCGGATGAGGTGTTGGTAGGAGGAAAACTTGCCCAAGAGATCGGCAACGCCTGTTCCCCGAAGGCAATGGCTTGTATCTCGGTTGCGAAGCTGACCAAAGACGGGAAAGATATTACCAAAGAGTCTGCTTTCTCCTTTGCCCAAAAAATCGAAACAGCAGGAACGGTTTTTTGGAATGGCCCAATGGGAGTCTTTGAAGAACCGGCCCATGACCTTGGTACCAAGATCATTGCCCAAGCAATAAACGCCGCCCCCGGCTTTACAGTCATCGGCGGTGGCGATACCGAAGCCGCAGCCACGAAGTTCAAAGCGGAAGAAGGGGTGGATCACATTTCTTTGGGCGGCGGCGCAATGTTACAATATGTAGCTAACGGGACACTGGTCGGTCTAACAGCGATCGAAGAAAGAGGTGAGGATGGTCAAAGCGGCAATTAACGGCTTTGGTCGGATCGGAAGAATAACCCTCAGGGTCTGGCTGAAACGGATGGATCTTCAGGAACAACTCGATGTAGTTGCCATCAATACCTCGGGTTCGATGCCCGTATCAGGCTGGGCGCATCTGTTGAAGTACGATACCGCCTACGGTCCTCTGGAGGATGAAGTCCAAATGCAAGAAGTGAACCAGCCTGAAGCAGTGACAGACAAAAACCCCCTGCTTGGCTACTTCATCGTAAAAGAGAAGAAAATTCCCCTCCTGGCCCAGAAGGATCCAGCCAAGCTGCCCTGGGAAACATACCAGGTCGACGTCGCCATTGAATCAACCGGTGTATTTACGTCCAAAGAGTTAGCCTCAGCCCACCTAAGGGCCGGAGCAAGAAAAGTACTCATTTCAGCCCCGAGCAAGGGTGAAGGGGTGGGAACCTTTGTGTTGGGGGTTAATCAGTATCGGGGTGAAGGAGATATTATTGATAATGCTTCCTGTACGACCAATTGCGTAGCCCCGGTCGTTGCGGTCCTCAATGAGAACTTCGGCGTCAGGAAAGCGAGCCTGACAACCATTCATGCCTACACGGATGATCAAAGGCTGCAGGACAATTCGCATAAGGACTTGCGTAGAGCCAGGGCTGCATCCCAGAACATTATTCCCACAACAACCGGAGCAGCCATCGCAACCACCAAAACAATCCCCGATATCAGGGGAATGTTCGACGGGATAGCCATCAGGGTGCCAGTAAACGTTGGGTCCATCTCCGATGTCGTTTGCCTTGTCAATCGCAAGGTAACCGTGGATGAGGTCAAACGGGCTTTTCAAGAGGCTGCCAAGACACGCTTCAAGAACATCATAGCGGTAACGGACGAGCCGCTTGTTTCAAGCGACATTATTGGTCGCTCCGAATCCGCCATTGTCGATCTTCCCTTTACGCAAGTGATAGATGGCGACCTGGTCAAAATCCTCGCCTGGTATGATAACGAATGGGGGTATTCAAACCGTCTTTTGGAGCAAGCGGTAAAGGTAGGAGAAACGCAGTAACATCTTCAATTGACGAAATCCCAAATCTTGAGGCCGGAGCGGGATTCGCACCCGCGAATAGTGGTTTTGCAGACCACCGCGTTGGACTACTTCGCCATCCGGCCAGGCTAGAGGAATTATAGCAAATGGATAGCAAAACCACGACTAAAAAAGGAGTATAACGCAACCTCCCCCCTCTTCTGAGAAGAAGAAAGGGGGTTGTCCCAGAGAGCGATTTTTGCTATTATAAGCGCCACGATGGCGCGCAAACTTCTTTTCTTAGGTATTATCGGCCTTATCCTTGCAGGGTGTTCCCTTCCCAGTCTGAGGAAGGCAAATGCGGCCCTGCAAATTACCACAAACGCAAAAGCAGATGTTTTTGTGGACGGCGAAAAAATCGGTGAAACGCCGCTCAAAAACGAAAAACTGCAGGCCAAAGAGTATACGGTGCGGCTCGTTCCCAAAGAAGGAGAGGCTGAGCCATGGGAGGTAAAAGTGACGCTTGAGGAAAAGACAACCACGGCCATTTCCTATGATTTTGGCAGCGGGCAGGATACCTCAAGCGGGTCTATTTTATCGCTTGAACCATTGGTAAACAAGAAAGCGGTGGAAGTGACGGTAGTTTCAATTCCAGATAACGCTTCGGTGAACTTCGATGGCCAGCCCAAAGGGTTTACCCCACTCCAGGTGAAGGATGCCTCAGCCGGAGACCACACGCTCGCGGTCCAGGCCCCGGGATACTCAAGAAGGCAAGTTGAGGTAAAAACCGTTGAGGGGTATCGTCTGACGGTCGAAGTTCACCTTGCCAAGGAAATGCTCACCATCGAAGAATCAAGCCCCAGCGCACAACCATTGACGCCAACCCCTACCCCAACCGGAGCCAAAACAGACAAACAAACCAAAGCCCCGACCACGACAACGGAAAAACCCGCCTCGCCATCGGCAACGCCGGAGAGACCCTACGTCGAAATTCTCGATACGCCGACAGGATGGCTGAGGGTTCGCTCCTCCCCATCAACAAGCGAGGATAACGAAATTGCCAGGGTAAATCCCAAAGAAACCTACCCCTATGTGGAATCAAACGACGCAGGCTGGATAAAGATCCGTCTCCCCGACGGAAAGACCGGTTGGATCTCAGGAAGGTACGCGAAAATCTACAAGTGAGACGCTCTCCTTTTCCTCTTCAAACCAACCTCAACCGATTCCGTAGATGATGGTCACGACCAGAACACCCCAAAGGAGTACCGCCGCAAGAAGCGGGGTATCGGAAACAAGGATTTTATCGGGACTCTCTCCTTCGTTACGTTCATAAATAAGTTGCAAGTAACGCATCACTCCATAGACGACAATCGGAACCGTGATCATCAACCACTTTTGTGCGACAAAGGTATGGGGAAGCTCGGCGAGGAAACCAACCACCCGCGGCCGGGTGAGAACGGGCTGCGGTTGCAGGAAAGTAAACAGGGCATACGTAATCCAGGTGGTATTGGCAAACATACTCGTGTAAACATCTAAAAGTCTCTGACTGTAGCCAACCAATGTGGCACGATGGCTGTCAAGAACTTCGCCACGGCCCACAAGAAGGGTCCGCTCGCTTTGGCGTTTACCAACGGCCAGGAACAGCGACAGCGAAATCACGGTGAAAAGAAACCAGACATTCATGTGAGCATCAACGACAACCGCCCCGGCGTACACGCGAATGATAAAGCCCGTGGCAATGGCCAAAAGATCCAGGATGGGGACGCGTTTGATCCACAAGCTGTAGAGGATGTGAAGGAGAAGGTAGGCAAAGGAAAACAGAAAGAAGAAAAAGGAAAGCTGTCGTGCCAGGGTAAGAGCAATAAAAAAACCGAAAACCGCCAGAAAAAGCGCGACGGAGACGGGGAATTTACCAGAAGCAATTGGTCGGTGGCGTTTGTAAGGGTGCCGCCGATCCAAAGGAGCATCAACGACATCGTTAAAGAGGTAAACGGACGACGTCAAAAACGAAAAAATGGAAAACGCGTAGACGACGCGAAGAAAGGAATCAAAAGCAAAGAGTTGACCGGAAAAAATGAGGGCGGCAAATAACGCGAAGTTCTTTAACCATTGCCGCGGTCGGGCGCTCTTAAGAACAAAAAGAAGTTGAGCCATAACAACACTCCCCCAACGATCACGGCAAGTGTCACGATTGTATACAATTTCTGTTGGGCATTCAATTGAAGAGCCAGGATCCCCAAAACAGCGCTGACGATCCAGTAGAAGATCGCAATCCGCGGCTTACTCCACCCAAAATCGAGCAAGAGATGGTGAAAATGGCCGCGGTCACCCCAAACCGGAGATCGGCCGCTGGCAAGCCGACGCAGGATAGTATAGACGGCATCCGCCATCGGGATACCCAGAACAAGGATGGCCGTTGCCACCTTTGCTCCGGAAAGTATTGCCAAGATGGCCAAAAGATATCCCGCAAGCGACCCCCCTCCATACCCTGGCATAATTTTTTGGGGGAACCAATTCCAGGGCAAGAACCCAAGATAGGCGCCGGCGGTGATGGCAGCAAGGATAGAAACTCCCCATTGGGTAACGTCTTCCGTAAACCGAAGCGAAAGAGCTGCAATGACGATGGCCGCGACCACCACGATCCCAGGAAGTTGACCATCAACGCCTTTTGACCAGTTCACGATATTCATACTCCACACGATCCAAAGCAGGGCAAAAAGATCAGAAAGGAGCCAAATGGAGCGGTCACCGAAGAAATAGAACGTAATCCGGGGCCAATCCAAATGCAGGATTCCACCGAAAGGATTAGTGATAAACGCAATCCCGATTCCGCTGCCAACGACGCTGAATGCGGCTAAAAAACCAAAACCAAGACGCAGGTAAGGATTGAGATCGAGGCGATCATCCAATAAACCAACGATGGTGAGAAGAAGTCCTCCAAAAAGAATGCCAAACGAGTGTTTATCAAAACCAAGAAAGATAAGCGATGAGAGAAAGACCGCCGAATAAATCGCAAGACCTCCTCCTCGTGGCGTGGGATAAGTATGAACCACCTTAGGATGGCGGCGTAAGGCAGGATCATCGAGCCAGCCAAGGCGAAGGTAGACCGCCCGGACGAGGAAGGTAGCGAGAAAGGAAAAAAGGAATGAAACGATAAGTGGAAGGAAGAAAAGCCGTGACAAGAGCGATGGAAACATACTAAGACCACAAATGACAAAACTAGGTAATAAGTAAGATCACCCGGAAAACCGAGACGTCAATCAACAGGAGCGTTAAGCTTAAGCCGCAAAGGAGGATGCGCGCCAACAGCTGTTCGGATGGAAAAAGAAAGGCGGCAAGGATGCTTGTGGAGATGACAAGAAAAAGGGTCAAGAACAGAAGCACAAACAGAAAGCTTGAGGGAACAAGTTGAGCCACACCCCATGGTCTGGAATAAGCCAGGGGAATCTGAGGGGGAATACGCCAGAAAGAAACCCCGACAACCAGGAGAAGAAGGAAAAAGAAGAACAGAGAGAGTCGAAGGGAACGTCCCCCGATGCGATCACGCCAAACAAGGTACAAGGAGTCCTGGGTGGTGTTCTGCGAAGGCTGTCCGAAACCTTCTCCGAGCCGCGCCTGCATGGGATAAAGTATAGCATAGCAGGTTGAAATCCGTGCGGAAAAAAGAGGGAAGTAGAAACGAAAGAGACCGAAGGATTCAATGGCCGACCTGCGCCTGAGTGTCTGGTAATCGCCGATAAAGAGAAGCTCCCTCAATGGTTGTTTCAAGAATATAGTATTTTACAAGATACGACTTCAATTGAGTAAACCGATCAAGATCTTCAATCACAATAATGTACGGGGGAGGTGACTCCTGAATGGCGATAATCGTTTCATCGAATGCGCGAAAATCAAAGATATGATAGGAGACCGCATAACGTCCAACCGGGAGTCGTTCGGAGAGTGCATAGATAGAGGGCTCAGTTCCCCAGACAAAGATCCGATCCGAAGCAAATGTATGTTGAGTGATATAGGAAGAGATCAGATAATTACGGCGTACCCCGAAAGAATCAAGGTACCCATCCCAACCTATTCTACCGGTAGCATAGCGGATGAAATTGCGATAATAGGGAAAGGTAGGATAATACCAGAAACGATTTTCAATGTATGCCAAGAGTAACAAGGTAAACAGCATGGCCGCCAGAAGACGGACCAGAAAGAAACGTTCGGAATAAACAAGCGTTATCAAAAAAACCGCCGCCGCCAATGGCTCAAGAAGATAGTGTGGGTAGGGACGGCTTGAGAGGAGCGCACCGTACATCGAAAAGACAGCCCAAAGTGAGACAAAGCGAACCGCCATAGAAAGCTTCGAAGAAAAGAGGAACAGAAAAACAGTAACTCCCAGTACAACAGCACCGCGCCAAATCAATGGGTTGGTGAAGACCCCCTCTCCCCCACTCCGCCAAGAAGACACGTACCCGACGTTCTGGAGAAGCGCTGCAGAAACATAGGGTTCAAAAGCCCCAAGCCAAGAATAATAGGCGATGCTCAAAAGAACGGGAAGGACAAATCCGGAAACCATAGCCAAGAAAGGAAGGGAAAGCATTCGCCGAACCAAAACCCGAACCCGGAAAGATGGCTCGACAAAAAAACACCAAAACAACAACAGGCTGAAGAAGTCAAACAGGATGGGGATCTTAAAAAGAAAGCTGACAGCAAATGACAACCCAATAGAAAAAGGAATAAGCGGCCGATGATTTGTGGAAGGGACGGTCAGGAAACGGTAGAACAAAAAGAAACCAATAATGGCCGGAACAATCATGAAGTTTTCGCCGTTGGCAATGTTACCTTCCAAAGTTGGGAGAGTGGAAAAGACACCAAAAACCGCTGTAGCGATGAAAACCGCAACCCGGTTTTTGTCAAACAGAAGTTCCGCAAGTTTCCAGAAAAAGATAACCCCAAACGTATGGAAAACAAGCAGAATGAACCGAAACCAAAACAGACTACCCGCAACCGCCGCTACAAGATAGAGAAGTGGAGGTTTGTTGTCATGAATGTCGCGATAGAGGACAAGGCCTTTACGGACGGCCTGGCCGAGCGTGAGATAGATTTCTTCATCGGCATACCGATGCGGCTCAACCAGCGAAGGGATCCGGAGGACGAAGATAAAAAGGAAAAGTACAATGAGCGCACGGTATTTTGCAATGAATATGGCAATCTTGTGAGCAAGAGATTGCGGCCCGGCGTTATTCATTGTTTCATTGTTTCATGGTTTCATTGAACAATACAACAATGGAACAATATAACAGTTGTAGTTATACCTTCTCCGTGACACGGTATTCAATATACCGCCCGAGCATAAGTCTGGTATGGGCATCAATGCCAGGAAGAGCGCTAAAGAAAAACCCAACAACTGGAAGAAGAATAAATTCAAACGGCTGAAACAGACGTCGAAGCAGAGAAATCCCTTGTTCTCGTGGCGGCCGTTGTCGGGCGTCTATAAAAAGGATAACCACCAGGGAGATGAGGGAAAGCGTCAGAATGAATGAGGAAACTTGGGGTAAAGTTTTCCCGAGGATTGTGCGGGAGAAGTTCGGATTGATGAGTGGAGGAAGGAGAGCCCCAAGGGTAATGGCAAACCAGTTGACAGGCCAAAGGAAGTGATCTTCAAGTACACCAAGGACGCGAAACGTCTTATCCCAAAACGATATCCGTTTGGCAGTCAGCCAATGACGGATAATATAGGGATCATCAGAAACGCCCCAGGCCCAGCGTTTCACCTGCTCGTACTGATTGACCATCGTTTTCCAATAGCTGGTGGATTCTGCGGCATCGGCATAGACGGGTAAGAACAACGATTCCGTCTCAACACCACCCTTAAAATGGAAATAAGCCTTGAAGAAAAGTCGATAATCCTCAGGGATAACATCGACATCCCAGTATCCTATTTCATGGGCAAGTCGCATGCTGGTTGAGTATGTAGAAAAGTTGATCAGTCGGTCTTGGCGGATTAAAAGGGAAGTTTGGACAACACTCCAAATTGTGGCAAGAACACGAATCGGAGCAGGAACCCGCCAAATGTTGTTGTAAAAGACAATCGCAGCTTGCCAGATGCGGCGGTAACGCCTTGGGTGGTCTAAAAATGCATAGGTAAGGGCTGCCAAATAGTGAGGATGGAGGACCGCATCCGCATCTTCGCTGGTGACGGTGAGGTAATTGATGTCAAAACCCCGTCGATCAACCAATTCGCGCTTGGCAAACTTTGCAGCCCAGGAAGTATTGGATGATTTTCCCGCAACCTCACCGGAAAGCTTCGGGTGAAAAGTGATAAGGAAAGAGGAAAAGACTCCATCAAATACATCGCGCAGATGTTCTGCCTTTTTGTAAGCAGTCTCCCCTTCACGTTCTTCGAATGAGACAACAACATCGATTTGCCGTTTAGGAAACGTTTGTCGCCGAAGGCCTTCAAGGGTTCGTCGCAAGGTATGAAGCGGTTCTTTGAATGTAGGGATAATAACAAGATGGTGAACCCGTCTCCAGTCCGGAAAAAGGGAAAGTTCACCCATCCAGTCGAATGAGAGGGCGGCCTGAATACGGAAGTGTGCAAAAACGGCCAAGAGTGCAGTAGAGACCGAACGATAGAGCCAGTAGACATCAAAGGCCAAAACGTAGTATGCAACTGCGATGGGGAAAAAAAAGGATCCCCAAAAAGGAAAAAGGATGAGCGACCAAGAAAAAAGGCCCGGAACGACCTCGAGAAGCCGGAAGTGCTTTCGCAAAAGAGAAGCTTGCTGCCGAGGAGAACTGCTCATAATTGAAAAAGGAAAAATCACCTCATTGATATAGAGGAATTGTATCAAAGGTGAGGGAAAAAGGGATTCTGAGCCAGGATCTTGGGACCGGCGAACCGGGCGAGGATTTTTGCTGAAGTATCCGGAAGAAATGGTTGGAGTTCAAAGCCAACCTGTCGGAGACTGCCGATAAGCGCAGTCAAGACCTTACGGAGACTCATTCCGGACAAAGTCCACGGCCGATTACGATCAATCGTGTGGTTAAGTGTAGATACACTTTTCCATATCTCCGAAAGAGCCAAATCAAGTCGATAGTCCTCGAGATGCTTTTTCACTTGAAGCCGAAAATGAAGTGGCGGTGAAGCTGGGAACGAAAACCCGCTGCGCTGCGCAAGCGTTGCAATCCGTGACACTAAATTCCCAAGTCCGTTTGACAAATCGGAAGTATAAAGCTCCTCAAACCGTCGAAGAGTGAAATCGCCATCATCGAGGGTAGGTATCTCACGCAGTAAAAAGTATCGAACTGCATCGAGTCCGTAGGTATTTAAAAGCCAATACGGATCAATAACGTTACCGATGGTTTTGCTCATTTTATGTCCCCCAATGGTAATGAAGCCATGGACCAAAAGCGCTTTCGGGAGCGGCAGTTTGGCAGAAAGAAGGATGGCTGGCCAGTAAACAGCGTGGAAGCGGATGATGTCCTTACCGATGATATGGAGGTCAGCAGGCCACCATGCTTTCCATAAGCGCTCATCATATCCGTAACCAACTCCCGTCATATAAATAGCAAGAGCATCGAACCAAACGTATATCTTTTGGCCATCATCTCCAGGGATAGGAACCCCTACCCCACGAGCCCGTTCATTGCTCCGGGAGATGCTGAAATCCTCAAGCCCCATACGGACAAAAGACAAAATTTCCCGCCTCCGTTTTTGTGGGAAGATTCGCAGGGTATCGGAAGTAATGAGGTCTTCAATCTGGTGTTGGTATTTGGAGAGTCGGAAAAAATAGTTTTCTTCCTCTATCCGTTCGGGAAACGTGTTATGATCCGGACATTTTCCATCGAGAAGATCCTTTTTACGCTTAAAGCTTTCGCACCCGACGCAATAAAGTCCAACGTAGCGTTTTTTATAGATGTCTCCGGAGCGAAGGCAACGATTCCACAACAATTGGACACCGGGCCAATGGAATGTTTGATCGGTACCGCGACGAAACACATCGAGGGAAACGCCCAACAATCCATAAAAGTCTCGGAAGATATCCGAATATTTTTTAAGAAACACGGAAGGAGAAAGTTCCTCTTTCTCTGCAGCCTGGACATTCTTCAGAGCGTTTTCATCAGCTCCTGATCCCAAAAAGACCCCGTCTCCCAAAAGCTCATGGTAACGTTGGATACAATCGGCAATGACGTACTCCTGCGCATGACCCAGATGAGGCCTGGCATTAACATACGGAATTGCACTGGTCAGATAAAACTTCCTTCTTCGCATACGAAACTCTAGACAGGAAAGGGTACGGAAGTATTGTAACAGAAGTTCATCTGAACGAGCTAAAGAGAGAGAAACTGAAAAAAGAAAGCTCAAAGTTAAGAGGAGAATGATTGAAACAATCGGCGAATCCTCTTGGCCCATTGATCAGCCCACTCTTCCGCCTTGACTTTGGTAAGGGCAAGCTGAACACCGGGGTTGCCCATCCTAAGCGCTACAGCAGCGACCGTTGCGGAAGATACCTTCAGCATCTCCCGGATGTTTTCGTAGCTTCTCCCTTTTTCTAAAAAAGTAGCGATGGCAAAACGCTTCGCCAAAGCCACACGCTCGGTCTCGGTTAAAAGGTCTGAAAGCACCACTTTAACCTCATGGGGTGTTCGGAGATCTGCCAAAGTCTGATAGAAGACGGAGAACACCTGCTGTTCGAGGATAGCATTGAGTTTCCGGTCAGAAATCTGCATAAGAAGCAGCGATTTAATTGAATAAACTCAGTCTGTGTATAACATGGAAATCTTTGTCTTGTCAATCGATCAATGTGGCCGAGCTGACAAAGCCAGTTCGAAAAAGACAAGAAAACTGAAGAGAAGAATAGCATTCAGGAGATGTCCCAAACCCAAGACTCGAAGAGCCAGAAAAACAATCACACCAAAAGAAAGGAGGAATCCGCGACGAGTGTGAGCAAAAAGAAGAGAGGCGGTAAGAAAAAGAGCCAGCCACAAAGAAAGGAAAAAGGGCAAATAGGTTCCGTGAAAAAGCCAGTCGCGAACGAGCTCAGGGTCAACAAAAAAAATGAAAAAGCCCACGACACCCCAGAAAAGAAGGGCAAAAAAAAGAGCGGGCAGAAAGTTTCTCCTTCGTATGGTAGGCATTAAAAGACATTCTAGCTGATCGGAAACCGGAAAGCGAAGACGTGACATAAAAAAAGATCCGGAAGATAGACAGACGACAGAGAAAGTTTTACAATGGCCAGGCAACAGCCCAGTAAAATCGGGCAAGAAACACACCCGCTCGATAGTCGAAGTAAACCGAGGAAAAAAAGAAACAAGTTAAAATGCCAAGAGAAATCTATCTTCTTGCAACCATAATGATTGTGGGGTTTGCGATTTCGGTATGGTATATCGTAGCCAAGCTTGAAAGCCTGAGAAAAGAGAAAGAGGATACCACCCTTCTCGAGTGGGCCAAAGCAACTCAAAAGGACATCAAAGACCTCCAAAATGTTCTCGCAGAGAGCCTTCAGCGCTCGAACCAAAACATTACCGAGACGCTCTTAAAGAGCTCCCACTCCCTGAATCAACGGCTGGATAAAGCAGCGGAGGTGATCGGCGAACTGAAAAAAGAAGCAGGCCAATTTTCCACGATCTCTCAGTCAATGCGCGACCTCCAGGCTTTTCTTCAAAGTCCAAAACTCCGCGGCAACATCGGCGAGCAAGTACTCAATGACTTAATTAGCCAAATCTTCCCAAAGAAATCATTCCATCTTCAATACACCTTCAAATCAGGAAATACGGTAGACGCCGCCATCCGAACGGATGCCGGCATCATTCCCATTGACTCGAAATTCCCTCTGGAGAACTTTCAAAGAATGGTGGTCGGAGAAACAAAAGAAGATCGCCAAACCGCCAAGAGAGAGTTTCACAAGGACATCCGCCGCCATATCGATGACATTGCAAGAAAATACATCCTGCCTGAAGAAGGGACGATGGATTTTGCCTTGATGTACCTTCCGAGCGAACCGGTGTACTACGAGATTGTGAACGAAACGGCCACCACGGACTATGCCCGTCAAAAACGCGTCTACCCGGTTTCTCCCACCACCCTCTATGCCCATCTGCAAATGATTCTTCTTTCATTTGAAGGAAAAAAAATCGAGTCCAGAGCCAAAGAAATCTTTGTACTCCTTCGAGCTATTCAGAAAGATTATGAAAAAGTCGACAGCCATCTCGGAACACTCGGCAACCATATCACCAATACCTACAACAAATTCTCGGAGGTGACAAGCGCCTTCACGCGCATGGGACATAAATTGACTTCCACACGGACCTTGGAGAAGAAAAGAGAATCTCAGCCGCCGCTCCTTCAGGAATAGACAAAAAAGACGACCCCCAACGCATGGCAGAAAACATCAGTTTGAATAGACAGCAGAAAATTGCGATCAATCACAACCAGGGACCACTCCTGATTATTGCCGGGGCCGGTACGGGCAAAACAACGGTAATTACTGAAAGAATAAAAAGACTCATCACCAAGGGGCGTGCAAAACCGGCCGAAATTCTCGCCTTGACCTTTACCGAAAAAGCCGCCCGTGAAATGGAAGAGCGAATTGATATCGCCATGCCCTACGGGTATGTTCAGATGTGGGTCGCAACCTTCCACGCTTTTTGTGATAGGCTCTTAAGAGCTGAGGCAATCAATATTGGACTGGACTCCTCCTTCCGCCTATTAACCGAAGCGGAATCGCTGCTTTTTCTTCGTCGTCGTTTGTTCGATTTCGCCCTGGACTACTTTCGTCCCCACGGAAATCCGACGAAATTTCTTCAGGGGATACTGGAACACTTTAATAGATTGAAGGATGAAGATGTGAGCAGCCAGCAGTACAAAACCTATGCAGAAAGCTTAGCAAAAAAAGATACTGAAGAGCGAAAGAAAACCCTTGAACTTGCCTTAGCCTACGAAACATATGAACGACTCAAAGTGAAGGAAGGGATCATGGATTTTGCGGATCTTATCTCAAATACTCTCAAACTCTTGCGCACGAGAAGGAATATTCTTGCAATGTACCAGAAACAATTTAACTATATTCTCGTTGACGAATTCCAGGATACCAACATTGCCCAAAACGAGATAGCGATGCTGCTCGCGGGAAAGCGAGCCAACCTCACCTGCGTCTGTGATGACGATCAGGCTATCTACAGATGGAGAGGCGCCGCCGTTTCGAACATCATCCAATTCAAAAAACGTTTTCCGAATGCGAAAATCATCTCCCTTACCCGCAACTATCGCTCGACCCAAGAGATCCTCGACCGCTCCTATGATCTCATTCAGCACAACAATCCTGATCGTTTGGAGGTTAAAGAGAGAATCAACAAGAAATTGATAAGCTATAAAGGAAAACGGGGCGAGAAAATACGATTTCTGTTCACTAACCGGGTTGAAGACGAAGCAGAGTCAGTAGGCAAAGAAATACAACACTTAATAAAAAGGAAAGCATACGACTGGAAAGACATTGCCATCCTTGTTCGAGCCAACAATCATGCCGAGCCGTTTATCCGGACGTTAATCCGGAAAGGAATTCCGTTCCAATTTCTCGGTCCCGGACAACTCTTCCGCCAGGAAGAAGTCAAAGATCTCATCGCCTATTTGAAGCTTTTGGCAAACTATGAAGATTCGGTGGCGATGTATCGTATGCTCACAATGAAGATATTCGATCTGAGTCCGAGGGACTTTGCAGCTCTGAGGGTGTATGCAAAGAAGACAAACACATCGCTCTTTGAGGCCTGTGAAATCATTGCAAAAAAATCTCCAGTCGTCGAAAAACGACCATCCGTTACGATATCTCAGGAAGGGAGGACGAAGATTGACAACCTGATGACAATGATTCACCGGCACCTTCGCCTTCTTCCGAAAGAGACCGCCGGCCAAATTCTCTATTACTTTCTGGAAGATAGCGGACTCCTAAGGGAGATTTCTGACTATAAAACACCACAGGAAGAACAGCAGGCTCAGAACCTCGCGAAGTTCTTTGATAAATTAAAGACTTTTGAAGCCGAACACGATGACGCCTCGGTGGAAGCTGTTCTTGATTGGATAACGATGAAGATGGAACTTGGAGAGTCGCCATTGGCTGCGGACACGGATTGGACAGAGGAGAATCGCGTTAATATCCTCACCGTCCATTCCGCCAAAGGGCTGGAATTCCCGGTGATATTCCTCACTAATCTCGTTTCTGAACGGTTTCCGACCCGGGAACGGAAAGAGAGAATACCGATTCCCGAAAAATTAATAAAAGAGATCCTTCCCGAAGGAGACGCCCATGAACAGGAAGAAAGGAGACTTTTTTATGTTGGAATGACACGCGCAAAAGAGAACTTGTACATGACTGCCGCAAAGTTCTATGCCGAAGGAAAACGACAGAAGCACATCAGCCCTTTTGTGGTAGAAGCACTGGGTATTAAAGAAGAAATCCTCAAAACACAAGGACAGCTCCTCAGTGGTGATCAACCGCTCTTCATTGATTGGAAAAAAGAAGCATCTCCGAAAGAGAGAAAATCGCCAACACAGGTAGACAGCCTTTCATTCTCGCAGATTGAGACTTTTAAGACTTGTCCGCTCCAATACCGCTATCGGTACCTCCTTCGGATTCCCGTCCCGCAATCGCATGCCCAATCTTTTGGAACCAGCATCCACGATGCCTTGGCAGACTTTTATACGCTCCACAAAGGAGGAAGTAAGCCGACTAAAAAAGATCTGCTCAAAGCCCTGAAGAAACGCTGGCAAAGCCCAGGGTATGCCGGGAGCCTTCATGAGAAAAAAGCCTATGCCAAAGCAAAAAAAATGCTTTCCGACTATTTCGACACCGCCTATGACCCAAAGGAAAAAGTTCTTACGGTCGAAGAACCATTTAAGGTCCGTATTGAACCACAGCTTTGGCTAACCGGCCGCATTGATCGCCTAAACGCGGAGGGTCAAGGAAAAGTTGAGATCATCGATTACAAAACTGGAAAAGTCCCGAGTCAGAAAGAGGTTGAAACTTCACTCCAAATGACGATTTATGCGCTTGCCGCTACGCAAGGCGCATACGCAATTAGACCGCAAGGAATAGAGCTGTCCTTTTTCTATCTCGATGCGAAAAAGAAGATGACCACCCACCGCTCCCAAAGCGACATTGCCAAAGCCAGCCAAACAATCGGAAAAATCAAGGAGGCGATCGAATCGTCAGATTTCAATCCAACGCCCGGAAAGTGGTGCGATTTTTGCGACTTTCGATTGCTTTGCCCAGCATGGCGATAGAACCAGCGCAATTCAAACAGAATCTGATTAATGTGGTCATATTCATTTGTGGAGCCGCAACCCTTATTGTTGAAGTGACCGCCATAAGACTCCTCTCCCCCTATTTCGGAGCGACGCTCTTCAACCTCTCAAGCATAATATCGGTCATCATGATCGCCCTGGCAATCGGATATTGGCTGGGTGGGAAGTTCGCGGATCAAAAACCCTCACCCACTCTTCTGTATGGTATTGTCCTTGTCTCCGGAACTGAAGTTCTTCTGCTGAACATGTTAAGCATCTTTCTCCTTCCGATTTTGGGGGGAAAGCTGGATCTTATGGCAGGACCTCTCCTCGCCTCCCTGATGTTATTTTTTCTGCCAACGCTCTTTCTCGGGATGGTTTCGCCGATTGCAATAAGGATCCAGACCAAGGGAATAAACACAGTTGGAGAAACAGCCGGAAGGGTTTTCTTCTTCGGCACTGCAGGGAGTGTTGTGGGGAGCCTAGGGGCTGGATTCATCTTCATCCCTCATTTTCCCGTCTCAAAGATCATCGCTGGAACCGGAATAGTGCTTGTTGCAGTCGGACTCGCAGGCATCTCAAGAAGCCTGAAGACAAAAGCGCTGCGAAAGATTGGAGTGCTGATGCTAATACTGGGAGTGCTATCGGGAACAGTGAAACCGGTAAGGACTGAGCCGGACACGCTTGTGGAAGAAGATTCGATGTATCAGCACATTAAGATTATCAAAACGCAATTTCAGGGAGGAGAAGGGCTCCTGTTGATGCTCGACAAGACCTTTGCCGGCGCACGCTACCTTGATTCAGACGAATTGCCGTTTCCCTACACGCGTTACCACGAGCTCTACGTCCTCGCAAATAAACAAGCCAAACGGTTTCTTTATCTCGGTGGAGGCACGTACGTGATACCGAAAAAGCTGCTTGCCGAACGAAAAGACGAACTAGAAGTGGTGGCGGTCGAAATCGACCCCCGACTGCCCGAACTTGCAAGACTGTATTTCAGTCTCACTGACGACCCCCGATTAAAACTCGTAACGGCTGACGCCAGAAAGTTCCTTTCGGGAAATCTGGGATGTTATGACATGATCTTTGTTGACGTGTTCAGTATGGATTTTGCGCTGCCCCCGCATTTGGCAACAGCAGAATTTTTCAAGATAATTGAGAAACACCTTTGTCAAAGGGGCACAATCGTGATGAATATTGCGACCTCGATTGAAAATAAAGTTCCGTCATTCGGACTCTCGATTGTAAAGACCTTCCGTCATGTGTTCCCCAATGGGGAAGTCATTGCCACAAGGCCAACTGAGCTTTCCGGTTTACAGAACATGCTGCTCTGGGGTGTGAAAGATAAAACCTGGAAATTCGATGCAGCCAACCCAGAGATTCGAAACTCCAAAACGACAGAGATCAGAGATATTGCATGGCATCGAGTTGATCTCTCCCGATTTGATCTCGCACCCCACAAAATATTTACGGACGATTACGCTCCGGTGGAATTCTTCGCCGCGAAGATGACAAAACAATTAAGAAAATAGAGGGAGAGAAAAACGGGTGAAGGAGCCGGGGTAGACAATCTCCTTTCCCCCGAACTTCTGCTTAAACTGCGAAAAACCCTTCCATCGTCGAAGACCAGGGAAGCGTTGGTCATAGACACCCTCGAGGTCAAAAGCCGTACACCCGCGCCGTTTTGCCTCAAGGATTGCTTCCCAAACAACCAAATAGCCAGCCAAACGTGGTCGCCCCAAAGGCGAGACACAAGCAAAGTAATACGAAGCGGATTTGTTATGGACAAGAATGAGGGATGCCGCGAGAAGCTGGCCTTTCCCGGTATAGGTACAAACAAAGAACGAGTCGCTCCCAAAAGCCGCGAGAAGCTTCTGAAAGTTTGATACAGAAAAGACAAAACCTCTCCCGTAGGTTTTCCAAAATGAGTAAAATTGCGCACGCTGAGCCTCGTCTTGGGGATCAAGAACACGGAAACGGCAGGAATGAAGGGTCTTCCGAATACTCGTCCGCGCATCCTTCTTGAAGGTGCGAAACAAATCCTTCGGAGATTGTCGAAGATCAATTTGTAATGTCCGCGTGGGGAGCATTGGAATCGAAGCCTGGCGATAGCCATGCTGCTGAAAAATTGCCGCAACTTCAGAAACAGAAAGACCGCGGATGATCCGAGGCTCAATAGCAATAAAGACGGCCCGGTGCGCTCGACATAGTCGATCAACGGCCCGAAAATCCGGCAGAGAGGACCGCTGAATTTTCATGACTGAAAAGGGAAGGAGGGGCAACTTCTTGATGTAGACAAAGGTGGAGGGTCGCCGATGGGAATGGGGTTGACGCGGGAAAGAAAAAGGCGGGACCTTCCCGACGATCCACCCACAGGAAGCCATGTACGACGCGTACGCGGGAGTTTGCCGAAGATCAGTCATGAAACCTTGCTGCAAACCGCAACCACTTCCAGCGAAGGTCGTCAGCGAAACGAAACAGGGAGTAGACTTGCGGATTGACAACCAAATCAAAAGAACCCACGAACTCAACCAACTCCCCTCCATATCCCTCTTTGAAGCGGTGGAACCCGTACCAAGGGTCCTTCGGGTCAGGATTGGGGCCCAGCGCCCCCCACAGATCAAAGGTCCGGCACCCCTGAAGCTTCCCGAAGCGCATCGCCTCCCACATCATGAGGTTTGAGGCCATCAGGTCGCGGTGTTCGCTCGATGAAGCACCATAAGGGTAGTAGATGACATCCTTAAAAGTAAAAACAATCCAGGCAACAAGAATCTGGTCTTTCCAAGTCGCGGTCAGAAGATGGGCAATACCCGCAGGACGGAGAATCCCCCACATCTGTCGATGATACACTTCATCATGGGTATAGAATCGTTGGCGTTTTGCCGTTTCAAACGTCAACCGAAGGTATTCTTCAAACGCCGCATCGCTGTTATCCTCAACCACCGTTACCCCGTACCGTTGGGCGACGCGGATGTTGTAGCGTGTTTTCGGCTTCATCGCCGCCAAAAGCTCCTCCTCGCTCTTAGTTAGATTAACCCTGAATGTATGAGGGGTAAAAATTGGTTTTCCCTTGCGCAGGTCGAAAGTTCGGGAAAGCTCGGCCAGCGAAGATTCCCCCTCCCCCTTCGGGATGTTGGGTTCTAACTTCACAAAAACCGCATTCTTCCTCTTGCCCAACTCAAGCAGTGCCTCAAGCATCCGTTTATCAGGGAGGGATCCCTTCGGAAAGTAGCCGATCTGAAAAGAAGTACTGGGAATCGAGTGAAACGTCAGCTGAAAAGCAGACGTAAGTCGTTGTGTTTGATAGAAGCCCAATCGAACCACCGTGGCCGCAGTACGCTCTTTAAATTCTCCCCACTCCCAACTCTGTACTGGATGGGAGACTAAAGAATGATACGTGTCTTTTTCATCAATTCTTACTTCCCGCACAACCATAACGATGTTTGATTTTACCTGCTTATAGATGTTGCTTAAATTTTTACAGTTTTTCAAAGAAAAACTTGTAATAAGGCATGAAGAAAATTGTGGTGGTATTAATTTGTTGTCTCATCGCTTTTCCTAAATGGACAATATACCCTCTTTGAGGTTTGTATTTATCAATAAAGCTTCGAAAGGAGCGAGTTAATTCTGGCTTTGCTAAATCTTTATACTTAACTTCAATCGGGATAACTTTCTTACCACTGTTAACAACAAAATCAACTTCAGCTTTGTCTTTAGTCCTCCAAAAGAGGATTCGAGAAGCAGTGTCTGTAGTTTTTTGTTTAATGATGTTAAAAACAAAATTCTCAAAAGCTGGGCCCGCATCATGAGGGCGTGTTACTGTACCAAAAATGCCCAAAGAGTAGTTTCTCATTCCCAAGTCGTAGAAATAAAACACTGGCGACTTAGTAATTTCCTTTCGGATATTTGTAAAAAAGGGTGTCACTTTTTCCACAATAAAAGTATTCTGTAAATACCAAAGATATTTTTTAACCGTAGCCACAGATATGCCCAAAGTTGATGAAATTTCAGCAGTATTCACTAAATTGCCTATCTGTGAGGCAACGATCCGAACTAAAGAAGTAAAATCTTCAGATTTTTGTACCCCTAAAAGATAAACAATGTCTCTTTCTAGGTAACTTTGATAGAGCTCTGCCATTATCTTTTGTTTTTTTTCTTGCGTTTCTTCAAGGACTACTTTTGGATAGCCTCCAAAATTGAGGTATACCTCAAGAAGCTGTCTAGATTTTACTTTTTCAAGTTCAAAGAAATCAGCCAGTTTCTCTTCGTATCGATAATTTGTCTCAAAATGTATAAACTCCTCAAATGTGAGGGGTGTTAATCTGAAAACCTGCTTTCTGCCAGTTAAAGACTCATGAATATTTTCTTTTAACTCAACACTTCCTGAACCCGAAACGATAAACTTGTATCCTAAATTCATGTCGTAGAGACCTTTGAGAAATAGACCGGCATTTTCTTTTCTTTGGATTTCATCAATGAACACAAATCCCCCATCGTTGCCAATTTCTAAAGAGATTTTTTTGAGTAATTTTTGTTGAGAATCAAAATATTCTCGGTCAGCCTCGATATCTAAGTTAAGAAAAATCGTTTTTGCACCCTGGCCTTCCAACTCTTCTTTGAGAAGTGTCATTAAGGTCGTTTTTCCGGCCTGCCTTGGCCCTACGATGAAGGTAATCTCTTTCCTGTCTAAATGTTCTTTAAGAACGGGGTATAAACTTCTCTTAATCATAATATCATTTTAGTACGAGTAAATGTATTGTCAAGTAGCATTATTATCGCACTGATATGAAAAACTTCCCCACTCCCAACTCTGTACTGGATGCGAAACAAGGGCATTATAGAACTCCTCTTCGCTCAATCGAACTTCTCGTACGACCATGACAGGCTCATTATACTGAAAGAGAAGGGTGAAATAAGGGCTGCGTATAAAACAGAATACTCAGAACGTGAAGCTGCCTTCAAGGATTTCTATTTCCATGATCTGATCATCGATAGTTTCCAGACTAACTACAAGGGTATCGTAGATTTGATCAGAGGAAACGACCGCTTCTTTAAGAGGTTCGATACGCGTCAAGCTATAGCTACCCTCACGAACCCCAACAAGTTGCCCAAGCGGAACAAAATCGCTTTCTGTCTCCAGCACCTTTCCGATCCAAGCTTGATAGAATTGACCATCCGGAGGAGGGGGAAGAGATGCTTCGACCGATCGACTAATTGTGGTGGAATCTATGCGAAGCGTTGCATTTCCAGATAACTGCCCGCCCCGTACATCGGAAATAACGATGGTTTGAGTGCCGATAAAAAGAGGAGACTGAAAAGATGTTATTTGAGGAGATGGTTGCTCGGTATTCACGGCAGGTGGTACTGTTTGCGGAGCAGGAGGCATTGTTGAGGAACGCAATGAAAAGAAACCAACCACACCTCCCAGAGTCACAAAAACGAAGAAAACCGAGAAGAGAAGCCGTTTCTTAGTCAAAAACTTCTGCGATTCTGGTGAGGACGTTGATGCAATGACCTGTTGATCAGAAGGAGATTCATAAGGAGTTGGGGCGAAGTGGGGTTGAGAAGTATTCATGGGCGGTTGTGCCATAACTTCATTCTAACATACTCGAGGAATGAGAAAGTGGTATATACGACCAATTCATCCATTTTGGTGGAGCGGAGGTCCTCATTGATCTGAAGGGCATTTATAGAACTCCTTTTCGCTCAATCGAACCTCTCGTACAATCATGATTCAAGCGTATCATAACTATCCAGGAGGAGATAATTTCCAACCATAACAAAGGGTTAAACCCAAGTTCAATTCACCAACGGATAGATAGCATGGACTATAAAACCCTTAGGGTGACGTGTGAAGGATGAATATAGCTCTACATGGTATTTCGATAATATTTGACGATTGCTGGACTTTTCCCCATTTTAGTAATCTTTCCTCCTGTCATAAGAATAGTCAACGTACAGCTGTCTTTAACAAAATCAAGGTCATGGGAGACGAGGATTATCGTTTTGTTTTGCCTGAAAAACTGTTCCATTTTCTTTTGCGACTTCTGCCCAAATTTCTCATCGCCCACCGCCATATTTTCATCGAGTACCAAAATTTCAGGTTCAGCATGTACGGCAATCGAGAAACCAAGACGAAGGGCCATACCGTTCGAGTAGGTATAAAATGGAGCATCGATAAAAGAGCCAATATCCGCAAAATTGATAATGCTCGTTATTTTATTTCTAATTTCATCTTTTGACATACCGATCAATAAACCATTAAGCAAAATATTCTCTTCTCCTGTTAAATCCGGATGGAAACCGGCCTTCAGTTCAATAAGAGAAACCACCCGCCCATAGATATTTGCAGCTCCAGTGGTCGGAGCAGTAATCCCTGCAATTATTTTCAGAAGCGTAGTTTTACCAGAACCATTAGGACCAATGATTCCAATCTTTTCTCCCTTATGAATGGTGAGATTGATATTGCGTAAAGCCCAAAACGCTTCTGAAGTTGTTCGTTTAAAGATATTCTCAACCAGGGTAGGTTTTTCATGATGCACAACGTATTTTTTTGAAATGTGAGAGAGCTGAACGGCGACATTTGACATAACGGTAAACGAGTTACAACCAATCAACAAAAGTACGATGCTCCCTTTTATAGAGTAAATAACTGAAAAGGATTATGAGACCCATAGAGAAAATATTGACAAGAAACAACCTAATGTCAGGAAGTGATGTTGATAGTACAGAGACATGAAAAAGCTCAAAGATATACGACAAAGGATTGAAGTAGTAAAGGATCACAAACCGAGAAGGAATCAACGCAAGGTTGTAGACGATCGGAGTTGCATAAAACCACAGTATTAATAGCGATTGAACAAAAAAATTGATATCGCGATACTTTACTTGAAGGGTTGCGGTGAGAAGGGAAACGCTCGCCGTGAAAAGAAGCAGTAGAATTGATGCTGGAAGCAAATAGAGAGCTTGAGGGAATACAATAGATTTGGACAGACCGAGGAACACAATGAGTAAGACCAGGGAGACAACGAAATGGACGAAGTTGGAAAGAACAATGGATAAAGGTATTGCCTCTCTGGGAAAATTTGCCTTTTGCAGCAGTGATCGCTCATAAACAAATGAAGGAGTAGCCTTAGATAAGGTGAGCGAGAAGAATTGCCACGGAAGCAAACCGGAAAAAAGAAAAAGATAATAATTTGCAACAGGAATATATACAAAGAAGGAAAAGACAAATCCAATGACGAACATCTGAAAAACTGGGTTAAGGATCACCCACAAGAAGCCAAACACGGTATGTTTGTATCTGGCTTTAATTTCTTTTTCAGTCATTGCCCAGATAAAATGAAGATAGTTTGTCAATCTACTGCCAGCCATAGGACTCAATCAAAGGTAGATGGTATGGAGTATATAAGAATTAAGAACAACGGTATCAGATTAAACAGAAAAAACCTCAATAATCATTATAGCCCGTTCAGAATGCTCGAATACACAAGTGAGCGATGAGATTCTCCTATCTCCTATAATTATTCAAATGAATAGGTTCGGATAACATTGCACTCCGTAAGAACTTCAAGGATCCAAGTCATTCCTAATGATGGAGATGATGCACATATCAATATGGCAAAGTATAATAATCATGCTTCATTGCCATGAAAGCGATATTGGTAAAAGTGAACAGACGTTCCCCAATTATTCATGCGTTCATAAAGACTGCATTAGACCGGAAAGGTGAGATGCTGGTACGAGTCATTTCAAAGAGCATGACACCCACAGTTCAAAAAGACGATGTAGTTGTCGTGGTACCGGTTAAACATATATTAGTTCCTGGAAATATTCTTCTATTTAAAGAGGAGGGAAATCTCTTTTTACATCGCTACATCATATCAATAGGGAGGAATCTGCTCTTGAAGGGAGATAGCTCAAACCGTCTTAATGCAGTCAGCAGAAAACAGATTATTGGGAAAGCCATGAGGAGTCTTGATAAATCTGGGAGGGTAAAAACTGAATTTAACACATTTCCTTATATCATATCCAGCTTTGTGAATTCGATTATTGTTTTGCGTAAATACTTTTTCGCCAAAATCTCTGTCAAAATTCAAAACCAAATATTGAAAGCCAACAAACACATAATAGTGTGCCTTTAGAATGCGCATTACAATCTTTCTCAATAGTAAAACGAACCCTTTTGCAAAAAATCCGGATAGAGAGCCAGTATCCGGGACACTTTCAGCGGTGATTAGGATGACAAGAGCTCTGAGAGTGCTGGGTCATACCGTCCATCTCTACTCTCGGTTTTCAGACCTTATGCGGTCCCCAAGTGCAGATGTAGTCATTGTGAAAAGAAATCCTGTTGTCAGTATCAAGTGTCATGAGAAAGGCAAGGTTGTGACGTTTTGGTCACCGGACTTGACCTCAGAACCATCCTTTTTGCCGCTTAGGAGTAAGAAGATAAAAGAGCAATTTATTACAGCCGTAGATAAAATAATTTCTATCTCAAATTACCAAACTGGTCTCTATGTATCTGATTTAAAACTTCCATCCACGAAGATATATACTTCTCGCAATGGAGTTGATACCACATTGTTCAGTAGAAAAGTAAAAAGAGACATGCTGCGATGTATATATGTCTCAAGCTATGGCGACGGAGTGAAACCCTTATACAAAATATGGGAAAAGATCACCTCTAGAGTTCCTAAAGCCAATCTTCAAGTAATATTTTCGCGTTCTATTTATGGAGAAAAAGATTCAACTCGTACACTCGACTATATCAGAAGATTAACTTCGCTCCCCAACGTTACGTACTCTCTTCCCGTCTCACAGCCATCATTAGCAATAGAATTGATGAAGTCAAGAATATTCATGTATCCCAACTCCTTACCAGAAACAAGCTCCATTACTACCATAGAGGCGAGGTGCGCAGGGTGTGTCATCGTTACCACTGCTCTTGGCGCTCTGCCAGAATCAGCAGAAGGAAATATTCTTATTCACGGTAGACCCTACCAGAACAATTATAGAGACGCATTTGTTGAAAAAACGATACTTGCCATGTCGAACAAACCCATCGCAAACCATATATCATCACACAACCTCTCCAGTAAACGTCACTACGATTGGCGGACTATTGCACTCGAATGGATTGCACTATTTAACTATTTGCTGAAAGAAAAAACACAGTAGTCACGTATGATTCTCACAATGCATCAACCAGAGTATTTACCGTACTTAGGACATGTCGCCAAAATAGCATTAGCTGATCTGTATGTGTTCTATGATGATGTCCGATTTGAAAAAGGAGGATTCCAAAATAGAAACAGAATCTTAATCAACGCTCGCTGGAATTGGCTAACGGTTCCGGTTGCCCAGAAATATCATCAAAATATTAACGACGTTCGTATAAGTGGTTCTTATTGGAAAAATAATCATCTAAAAACACTCAAGCAGGTTTATGGAGATATTGGAACACTGCAAGACATCTATGAGCGGGACTACGACCTTCTTGTAGATTTAAACATTTCAACGACCGCATGGATAATGCGCGAATTAGGAATTACGACACCAACACTGAGGAGCAGTCAACTCAAAAGTAAGGACGAAGATAAAATTCAAAGGGTAATAAGCATTTGTAAGGAATTAAAAGCAACCGCATTTGTATCAGGAATTGGAGCAAAAACATATATCAATGAAAGCATGTTTAACAACGAACAGATCGTATTGATTTATAACAAGTGGATCGATCAGCATGACCCTCCCCTGTCAACTATTCATTATCTATTAACGCTGGGTAAAAAAACTGTTGCACGCATGCTAAAAAAGCACGTTGACTCAGTCAGAAGGGCGTATGCAGTGGAATAATATGCACATCATCAGCATCGTAATTCTCTACCTTAGTCTTAGTGTATGTTCATTTATAGTTGGGAGATATCCTTTTGGAAGAAAAATATTCAGACCGTTGGCGCCAGCCGTTTTTTTGTTATCACTCACCTTAACCCTTGTTTGGGGTCGCATCCTTTTACAGGCGGAGCATAACGCTCCAGAACTACTAATAAGCCTAATATTTATTTTCTGTTTGTCATATGCAATCGGCAGAGTAAACAGATACTATAAAGGGTCGTTGCTTTTTTACGGGAAAACGCAATATTATAAGGATTTTTTCGTTTTTACCAAAGATAATACAGTATCTATGAAAGGGTTTGGAGGAGACGAGACGATGTCTGAACTGGACTACAAAGCATACGCAAAAATAATCGAACTCATAAAGGTGCCGAAAACGCTTCTGTTTTTGGGCGGAGGAGCGTACATAGCACCAAGATATTTCTATAAAAAGTACAAAGACATCAAGGTGGACGTTGTTGAGATCGATGAAGTGATGATTAAGCTATCTCAAAAATATTTCAATTTTAACAATCAGAATATACATACTATTCACAAGCCCGCCCGATCGTTTATTGATTATTGTCGGACAAAGTACGATATGATTTTTGTTGATATTACCATGGGAAGGGTGTTTAAGCGTGTTCGAATAAAGAATCCGCTTGCCTATTTCCCCAATAATATCTTTCACCAGGAATTGCTGACCTATACCATAGAAGCATTTACAAAAATGCGTACCATGCTAAACACCAAAGGCGTAATCGTAATAAACCTCATGGGGACAGTGGATGGCGAAGCAGCAACGTTTTGGAAAAAAGTGTATGCAAATGTATCGTACCTATTTACCTATTGTCTTGTATTTCCACAACACAAGTACTTTAGGAACAAACAACAAAATATCATTCTCATCTGTGGAAACTCCGAAATATTGGGAAGCAAAAAAAATTTAATCCATTCAATAAGCAAGGCTATACTCTCTGAAAAAGAGAAAATCCAACTTGCGACACTACTGTTGGATCGTAAACTTCATATCTCATCCCATCTGCAGAAACTGCTTCGAGATAAAGATCTCACAAGGTGGAGATATATAAACTAGAGTGACATGAGTACGAATCCCAAAATAAGCATCATCGCCCCTGTGCTTAATGAAAGTGAAACAATATACGAATTCCTCAAACAATTTTCAAATCAAACCATTCCCAACGCAATCTTTGAAATAGTCCTTATTGATAATGGATCAATTGATGGGACCTATAATCTCATAAAAAGGTATATAAAGATGAATAAACAGCAACGTATACGATTAGTTTTCGAGAAGAGAATAGGAATTGCACATGCAACAAAAAAGGGGTTTGACCAAGAATCGTTATCAGAAATAGTTGTAAAATTGGACGCAGATTCAAGAGTCCGCAGGAACTTTTTAGCAAATGTTTATTTTCACTTCAGAAGATATAAAGATGATGATGCTATTATTGGCGACTTGCAATTTCCCTGGGAAACAATTTTAAAATTTAAACCAGGGCAGTTTAAACTGTATAACAGACTACTGCACAAGCGGCGAGTATTAAACCAAACAGTTGCTAAGTTTTACGGGCCGATGTTAGCTGGACCTTTTTATGCAGTAAGAAGAAGTTGTTATAAGAAGGTGGGTGGGATTTCACTCAGACGTTCACTCTTGCGCTATACCGATGATATCGAACTAACGATGAAATTAATCCTCGCGGGTTTCCATATCCGTCAAACAACGATACCTGTCATTATTTCTCCAAGACGAATGTTTGAAAATATCATTCGATACCTGACTGGCGAGTATTATTGGGGAGTCAAACGTCCTTTATTTAGACACAAAGTCAAGACGTTTAAGATAGAACTACCAGATCACCTTAGCCTAACAAACATAGAAAAGCGGATGGTTGATGCTCATACAGACCTTCTATTAAAGTTGACGGCCTACTCAATAATTTATGGACAGACGCATAAACCATATGAGGCTTTCTTAAAAGCACTCGACAGCAAACTAGACATGAATGCTTTAAGATCTTACAACAGTCCAAGCAAACTCTATTACGGATATCTCCGACAGCAACGAGGACTTACGATAACCAATTACCTTTTCAATACGCTTCGCAAAAATGAAGACGATATTTGACGTTGCGGATCTCCAATATAGAGTGCGAATTCCCCGGATTGACCGAAGGACAAAAACATATCTGTTCGACCGGTATGGTCAGTATATTGGCCATAATAAGAAAGAAGCTGTTGGAGAAATCGTGATACATCTTTCGCATAGAAAAAGATTCCAGAGTGAAAATAGAGCCAAGGGCTTAAAAGCATTGGAAAAACGAGGCACTCTCTACGTTACTCATAAAGGAATATACGCCGGAACAATCGATCTTATCCATCGTAAAGGGGAATTCCATTGTTTTTCAGTCTCGGCCCTGAACACAATATTAAAACTGTTCACATCACTCTGCGTGCTATTCAAACGAGGATTGGTCTTACATGCTTCTGCCATCGTCATCAAAGGAAAGGCCTTTGTGTTTGTCGGAAAGCAAGGAGTTGGAAAAAGTACGATTGCCCGCCTTTCAGGAGGAAATATTATTGCAGACGATACATCGTTCATTGTACCTTCTAATCGAGTATTTTATGTACATCCTACACCATTTGATAAAAACTTAGAATTGCCGAATAACAGCCCGGCCCCCTTGCAAAAATGTATTTATATTTCACACAAATTACAAAATGATACATTTGAAAGATTAAGATCCAGGGACATGCCGAAACTTCTGATAGATCACATACGGCCAGACATGGATTTTTTTAGGTTCTCACCCCTTTGTCTGAATGAAATCTTTACCTCAATAATTAACTTCGTTGCTTCTTTTGAGAAATTTTATATACTAGATTTCAGCAAAAGTGACAACTTCTTAGATTTAATACTACATGAGCCATCTGCTGATTAAAAAGAGAAGATAAAGGTTATCAGTATGATAATAAAAAGGAACCCACTGATTAATTCACGTGAGGCAAAAGATACCCTCTATGTCTTTGATGATAAGAAAATGGTCCTGTATACCTATAGTCCTGTGGCTTCATTTATCTGGAAAATCTCTCAGCGCCCCATCAGCTTAAGGGATATAGTTCAACGTGTGTGTCGCAAGTACGATATCGACAGCCAAACTGCAAAAAAAGACATTGAGCTTTTTATAAAGGGTGAAATAAAAACCACAAAATTATTCGTTCCAGTGAATGACTGAATCTTGACAGATGATTTACGAATGCTCTAGTATATAACTTATAAGAAAGGCTCTTCTCCAAGAGCATGGTTTGAGTGGTTGTGTGAAAATATTATTTTTAAGAGAAACCAAAAAGTAAAGGAGGTGAACTATGAGGAAAAGCCAGAAAAGACAAATTAAAAAAACACCATATCAGAAACCGAGTAAAAAAGCTGAAAAAATAGAACTAACTGCCTTTGCTACCACATAGCTGATATCCTGTTCTCCTGAAAGAGTGTTTACTCCTGTTCTTCCAGGCGCTTCATTGCTCATTGGGAACCAACGCTGGAATAAAAAACACACGCCTTGTATCGCAGAACAACGATGAGACCGTTAGCCTCAATAGCTCTTCTCGAATGCCCAAGCGAAGGAAATGGTTAAAGATACTCAAGATTATTGTTGCTGCAGAAATAGTTTTGCAGGTTTTTTCGTTC